>APMI01004358.1_pt1 | contig 36897 bp, 41 predicted proteins | sample 667938 | NCBI WGS metagenome assembly APMI01 (sample SAMN01084076, study PRJNA167559) | wastewater metagenome | biome: Wastewater | place: Denmark: Ejby Moelle, Odense | collected 2011-11-28
TTAATTTTTTGTTTCCTTAGTATTGTGTAGTACAATATAGCACAGAATGGTAAAAAAGTCAAGTCAAGCCCTCATCCGCATATGGCTACGCGACACCGCAGAGCAGCTCGCCGAAATTGGCATCAGCTCTGCCCTACTCGATGCAGAACTCATCCTTGCCCATACCCTACGACGAAGCCGTACCTGGCTACATGCGCATGATGATGACGAAATACCACCACGCGAACTCGATATTGCTAATGCTCGCGCTGAGCTGCGCCTCGAACGCACACCGCTCGCCTACATTGTCGGACACCGCTGGTTCTATGGCAGGCAATTTCGGGTGACGCCTGCCGTGCTTATCCCTCGACCAGAATCCGAATCGATGATTGAGCTCCTAGCATCACACAGCACAGCCACCCACCACACGCTGATAGATGTCGGCACAGGCAGCGGCTGCCTCGGTATCACTGCCAAACTCGAGCATCCCCATCTTGTAGTCACACTATCCGATATTAGCCGTCACGCGCTCAAGGTCGCCGAACAAAATGCCCACGAGCTGCACGCAGACGTCACACTGCTCCGTAGTAACCTGCTCGCACTTGCCCCACACCACATCGATATCATTCTCGCAAACCTTCCCTATGTCGATGCAGCCTGGGAGCGATCGCCAGAAACAAACTATGAGCCAGCGCTTGCGCTATTTGCCGACAAGCAAGGTGCTGCACTTGTACTACAGATCATCGAGCAAGCCGTACCCGTACTAGCCCTGAATGGTCTGCTAATTATCGAGGCTGACCCCGACCAGCACAGCCGCCTGATTGCACACGCAACGAGCGGAGGGTTAGCACACTTAGAGACACTTGGCTACGCGCTAGCATTCCGCAAAGTTTAGCAACAGCGGCCCTACCCTAGAGGGCGCTGGTTCCGTTGACAAGCGCCAGTATATAGGCAACTATCATGACGGAGAGCGTCAAAATGACTGGCGACAAGATGTCTACTCGACGGACGAATCCGTGCTTGTGGTAGCTCGCATACGCACGCTCAGCGACAAAGCACAGTAATGTCGCAAAAAGTGCGAGTTGCGAAAGTTGCAGCTGCCTATGACCCGGGAGTGGGTACGCCATCAGCCAGTGAAAAGCAACCCAGCCAAACTCAGCGAACATGAATCCTGCGATAAGACTATATATCTGAGTCATCGGCTCATCATAGCTACCAAGTATATGGCGAGACGAAACGTACCCAATCACCCACATCGCCACCACAAAGACCGCAACGTTCCACCCATATGAAACCATAGACAGTGCCGAGATACCAACAAACACCGCAATGCCCGCCTGCAGCGCAACATAGCTTCTGCGTGAGCGTGGCTTAATAAAGAGTAGCCACACACTATACAGGAGCGAGATTGCAACTTGCAGCCACAAGGCGCCGCTCGCCGCATATAGGAATGTCACCACGCTCACCCCAACGATGATATCCACCATATTAGCAACTAGGTTTGCGAACCAAAACCGGGGACGAACCGCAAGTGCTCGCCATTTACTGATGAGCACCACGCCATATGCTAGCCATGGTGATTGCACGACAAGCACAATAATCAGAAGTGCCGCTGCAAGACCGATATTAAGTAAAACATACACTATCTCACTGAGTCGTGTGCGCCGAGATGAGTGTTTCAGTAAATCCATATAGTCACTATTATACCACTACTGTTGCTGGTCGGTGCTGCTTGCGACCGGTACGACAACGACTACCACAAAATCGGCTGTTGTCGGTATTGTGAATGTTGGCTGAACAGTACTCACCGTTGCTTTATACCGCTCTTTCAGCGCCGCGAGGGTTAGCGGCTGCTTGGCTGTTTTCGAGTCATGCGTAATCTGATAAATCGTATTACTACGAAACGTTTCGGTCGTCGGTGCGTTACCTACTTGATCTATCTCCATACCGAGAGCCATGAGCGCATCAGCCTCACGCTGGGCGGCACCAGCAACACCAGTGGCATTCAGTACAACGATGTGTGACGACTCCTTAGCTAGTGGCGTCGACAATAGCTGTTTCTTAATAAATGCTTGGATCTGCGTGAAGTTGTAGAGACCCGCCACTGGATGTGCACCAGGTGTCACCAGCCCATTGTCGATTAGGCTAATACTTTTGATCTGGTCAGACGGCACTTCCTGCGCAACCTTCATGAGCGTGCGGATTTCAGCAGTTTCAAAATTTGTTCGCAGATTCTTGCCAAGCGCGTCGATAATCCCCGTCACCTTACCAACATTGGTCAGTGTTCCTGTACTCATTGCTTTGTCGCGTATCGCAACGAGAATTTTCTGCTGGTTCTTCTCACGCTCAAAATTTGAGTTTGGGAAGCCCCAGTTTTCAACATCACCCCTAGCCTGTGCCAGGTAGAGAGCGTGCTCAGCATCAAGTGTCACGGGGCCGTTGGGATAGTCAATGAAATGACCACGCGGCGGACAGTTTTTCATTCGTTCCGATCGTGTCGCACCACACTTCCAGTCAAAGTTGGCGTCCATCTGACCGCGTTTATCTGGGCTTTCAATCGTCACCGTGATGCCATCGAGGGCTTTTACGACATCCCGCATCACCGAGTAATTGACATGCACACTGTACTGGATATCCAGCCCCACCACCGAGCCAACCAGCTCGCGTGTTGCAGTCTGGCGCTCATCCTCCGCGCTTGCACTCTCAAAATCGTCATTAACACACTGGAAAAACGCATTGATCTTGCCAGAATAACCAGGGATACACGACCTGCCATAGCGGACCTCAAGATCACGCGGAATACTGATCATATAGGCATCTTTCTTCTTCTGGTCGACGCTCAGCACCATAATTGAGTCGGTCAAGTAGCCACCAGGATGGCCAGGATCGTCCTCCGAGGTACCTAGAATCAAAATATTCGTACGGCTATTGCTATCCATCTTGAGCTCTCGCTGTTGAACGAGCCCGAATATGTCACCCTTGAACACAGCATTACTCGCAAGCAATGTCTTCACACCAATCCACCCACCAAATGCAAGCGCAGCCAAGATGATGAGGATGACGAGGCGTTTAATCAGCTTTTTAACACTAAATCGCCTGCCGCGCCCACGAGTCTTCTTCTGACCTTCAGCCTGTATATCGATGTCGTGTAGCGACTGGTCGACGTCTTCACGGCTAATCGAGCCAGGCCGTGCGAGCCCGTGTGCCGTTGGGGTCAACGCATTTGTGCTGAGAGACTCGCTATCATCCGACGGCCGCATCGTTGGATGCCGAACAAGGCCGGACACGTCAGGCTGAGGCAGCTTCCTATTAGAAGCATGGTGCTCGCCAATCATGCCTGGGGAGCGCCTTGGAATAAAGCCGTCTACTGATGGTTTTTTTGTCATTACTGTATTTTACTATAGCCAATCTGCTCAAAAAATGGAACCTATCGTGGTTATGTTTTGTGTGCAATTATTCACTCGTAGTGTATAGTTAAGGGGATGGAAGCAAGTTTTATGAGCCGACACCCCCACCTTCGCGATGTAGCGAATTTCTTTGTCTTTATCCTGGTAGTGTTTATTGGCACGGTACTCATCAATACATTTATTTTTCGTAGTTTTTCTGTAACTGGTCATAGCATGGACAGCACCCTCGCGGATGGTGAGCGGCTCATTGTGAATCGCCTCCCCCTGACGACTGCTCAGTTTCAAAACAAAAGCTACAGCCCCGAGCGTGGTCAAATTATTGTTTTCAAAAATCCTCGTTTTGTCCAGGGTGAGCGTGACGAATACATCGTCAAGCGTGTCATCGCATTCGCTGGCGAGCGCGTCACAGTGAGCGGCGGCGTGCTCACCGTATACAATGATGAGCATCCGCAGGGATTCCAGCCGGACAACGACTACCGCAAAAACGGAGTTGGTCCGAAGTCCCCTGTGAGCGGCGATGGTGTCGATGTTGTCGTACCAGAAGGCACGATTTTCGTCTGTGGGGACAACCGCATAGGCAATATGTCGTACGACTCGAGGTCTGGACTGGGCACCATTCCTATTTTTGATATCGTCGGCCCCGTAGCGATCCGGCTATGGCCACTCCCAAGCTTTACTGTGTTTTAGATATATCGAGCAGCTTAGCAATCCGCTCAAACTCGCTATTGTTCGTGAATTTAATCACAATCTGCCCAGACCCTTTCGCGGAGGTACGTATCGCTACCGTAGTCTTAAAACGACGCTGAAACGTCTCAGCCTCTTTTTGATGCAACATGACCTCACTTGGCTTACGGATCGGTTGATCTGTCGACTTTAGTCGATTGACGTACTGTTCGATTGCACGAGAGCTCCACTCCTCACGCAGGATACGTGGCAGCAGGGCGTCAATTGCCGCGACATCAAGCCCGATAAGCGGTCGCGCCTGTCCTTCGCGCAGTTGACCGTCGGCCAAAGCATTACGTACAGATTCAGGTAGGCGTAGCAAACGAAGCGTATTGCTAATGGCCGCGACAGACTTACCGCCCACTCGCTGACCAATCTGGTCTAGAGTGAGGTTAAACTGGTCTCTGAGTTTCAAGTAGGCAGTCGCCGTCTCTAGTACATTGAGATCTTTACGCTGCAGATTCTCAATCAGGGATAGCTCAAGCTTATGCTGATTTGACAGAGTCCGTACGAGTGCGGGAATTTTGTCAAGACCAGCTCGCTCAGCAGCACGATACCGACGCTCACCCGCAACAATCATGTAGCCATGGCCATGTGGCGTGACGACGATTGGCTGGAGGATACCATGCGCCCGGATAGACTCTGCCAGCTCATCGAGCGACACATCATCAAAGAGTCTGCGTGGCTGCTCGGGGTCTGGCGTAATCTCTGCTAGTCGAATGTGCCGTAGGTCGCTCACCTTTTCATCCTGCGCGGCAGTAGGGTCAAACTCCTCATCAAGCAGCTCAGTTGGGATTAGTGAATCAAACCCTCGCCCAAGTCCAGTTTTTCTAGCCGACACGTTCAATCACCTCCTTGGTTACCGCCTTATATGCCCTAGCGCCCTTACTCCACCTATCATAAACACCTATTGGTGCGCCATGGCTTGGGGCTTCTGCTAGTCGTACGTTACGCGGTATATTAGTCTTAAACACCTTAGCGGGAAAATGCTTACTAATCTCGGCCAGAACTTGTGTCGACAGCGAGGTACGACTGTCGACCATGGTCGGCAGCACACCTATAAGATCAATGGTTGGATTGAGATTCTTGCGAATGAGCTTCATGGTTTCGAGTAGCTGTCCGAGCCCCTCGAGCGCATAAAACTCTGCCTGCACCGGTAGCAGCACATACCGTGCCGCGATCAATCCATTGACCGTTAAAAGACTCAGGCTCGGTGGACTGTCGATGATAATGTATTCATACTCCTGCGCCAGGCGCTCGATCGCTAGTTTAAGGCGTGTAAATCGATGCTCGGCCTGCGCAAGCTCAACTTCTGTATTTGCAAGTGTTGGTGTTGATGGGGCAAGTGATAAATTTTTGTGTTCGGTGGCGAGTATCGCATCGCTCAGCGCATGCGTTCCCATGACAACATCTGCCATCGTAACACTTAGGCTTTGCTTATCAACACCCAGTCCGCTGGTTGCATTACCCTGGGGGTCGAAATCAATCAGCAGTGTCGTATGCCCAGACTTTGCCAAATAGTATGCAACATTGATAGCTGTCGTCGTTTTACCGACGCCACCTTTTTGATTTGTCACAGCAATAACAGTAGACACGTGTTGATTTCCCTCTCTTCTTCCTGTGCACTAGTATACCATGTTAGGCTAGCGCGAAACATGCTTTAGTGGAGCATTGCAGCGCTAATAAAATCTCCGCTGATGCGGAGAGATTTTATTATTTGATTGAGGCGATTTCGAGTTTACTGTATTTCTGGCGATGACCAGTTTGCGTGTTAACTCGCTTCTTACTCTTGTAGCGTATGATTCGGAGTTTGTCGCCGGCTACTTTCGGGTCAACAACTTTAGCTTTCACCTTCACACCCTTGACCACTGGCGCGCCGACCGAAGTCTTATCACCGTCAATCACTAGGAGTGCGTCGAGATCGAGCTCTTTTGTTCCTTCAGGGAGGAGGTCCACCATGAGGGTCTCTTTTTCGGCAACAATATACTGCTTGCCACCGATCTTCACGACTGCTTTCATATTTTTCCTTCGATTTATTAATCCAATTTTCGATTATAACAGAGGAAGCGACATTCTTCAATACCCCTTCGCCCCTTTTGCTGCTTCTAGGAGAGTGGCCTATTCGTTCGTAAAGTCAAACCAGGTCGGATCACTTTTCAGGTCTTCTCTGACACCCGACCAAAACTCATCTAGCTGACGAACATCAGGAGTGTTCTCGAGCTGAATCATATCTTCAGAATGCTCGGCATCAATACCCTCGATCAACTCATCCGCCTCACTGACAGCTGGGCTCAACACCAACCGACGCGTCGAGTGTGTGAGATGTGGTAATCCAAGATGGTGCGTGTGGTGTAGTTTCAGCATATGTTTGTGTTTAATGTACTAATACTTCTATTTAAGCACAAACTCTATAGAAAGTCAAGTACCTCGAACAACCACATCATTCGCTGCCAGCCAGCCCTCAAGCGTGCCAGCATCAAGATAGCGTCCCCGTGCCGCCACGACGACACACCGCACTCCGCCCACCACTGCCCTGTTAATCGGCTCCGTGATGAGATATTCGCCTTCCTGCACTTGGTCAACATGTTCGCTAATTGCCCGAAGCGTTACCGGGTTGAGGACATACTTACTCACATTAATCAGGTTACTCGGCGCCTCATCGGCTGTTGGCTTTTCGACGATACGCACAAACTCATGGTTGCTATCACGCTCAATCACCCCATAGCGGCTCACCTGGTCTCGTGGCACTTCGACGCCGAGCATGGCACACTCGCCCTCAGGGGTAGCTTCGATTAACCGCCCAACTTCTGAGGAGCCGTCCGCGTTGTATATACAATCATCCCCCATCAGCACCACCACTGACTCATCTGGATACCCCATCGCTTCAAAGGCAAGAGCAACCGGCACAGATGTACCATACTTACCATAGCTCGACTGCACAACATAGTGTAGCCGCACCTTGGGCGGCGCAATAAGCGGCAATAGGTCGGATTTATTAGTGCGCCGTAGATAGTCATTGAGCTCTACGTTGTTACGATAAAAGTCATGAAGCTGCGTACTTTGTTCGCCTACCACAAAGTAGATATCAGTAATCCCTGCCGCTATGCAGTCTTGTACGACATAGTCGACTATCGGCCGATTGCCGACGGGGAGCATACACTTTTCGATGGCTTTTGTTACTGGCAAGCGCCGAGTGCCCCAGCCCGCTACCGGTATAATCGCCTTTGTAATCATACTTGGTCTTTCAGTAGAGCATTCACTCGCATTTCGCTTGTACCATTCACAAGATTCGTAAATCCGTGCTGACGCAGCATCACACTGCAAGTATTACTCCGTTGGCCACTCCGACAGTACAGAATAATCTGCTCATCCTTGGGCACATCCTTGAGCTTACCGGGTAATCCGCGCATAAACTCAGCCGGCGGGATGTTAATCGCACCATCAACATGACTTGCTGCATATTCAAATGGTTCGCGTGTGTCGATTATGACTGGTTTCATGCGTTTACCTCTATACCTTTTCGAGTTTTATCATTAGATCGAACCCATCAATTTTTACATTGGATTGATGTGTGTAGTCGCCAGACGTGCCCATCACGTCAATCTGAAGAACTTCTTGGGCTATAGCATCTCTAAAATCATATATCGCCTTATTCAGTTCGGAACTATCAGTATTGAACGATAATTTTATGCGATCATCGACATTGAGTCCGGCGTTTTTGCGGGCGGCTTGGACGTAGCGGACTACTTCGCGCATCAGGCCTTCGCGCTTCAGCGCTGGCGTCAGCGTCTCGTCCAGCACCACCTCTTCCCCTGTCTTCACGTCTTTGACATTGAGCTCGTCCTGCAAGATGCTCACGAAATCAACGTGCTCGCCGAGGCCTGGCACAGTGACGCTGGCCAGTGGCTGACGAACCTTGAGCCCAGCACGAGCGCGCAGGCTCAGGCCTTCGTTGACATAGCCACGAACCGTCTCCATGTCGTTCATGACGAGTGTGTCGACATGTCCGGCTGGCAGCCAATCTTTGAGATGAATCGACTCTTTGTCACCAGTTAGGTTGTGATACAGCTCTTCGGCGAGAAACGGCGTAAACGGCGCGATCACATAGGCTAGCCGCACCAGTACATAGTGCAGTGTGCGGTAGGCCATGGCTTTGTCATCGTCATCTTCACTCTTCCAGAACCGGCGGCGAGAACGACGCACAAACCAGTTACTGGCGTCGTCGATAAATGGCAGTATCGGACTCATCGCATCGGGCAGATTGTAGCCGTCCATGTGCTTCTCAACCTCTGCTACTAGTTGATGCAACCGGCTGATAATCCAGATATCCAGCGGATTGTTGCAGTCTTCGAGCGGGTCCTCAAGCGGACCGTCCCATTCCCATTTGTCGGCCTCAGCGTAAAGAGTGAAGAAATCATACATGTTCCAGATCATGCTAAGTTTGCGCGCGACGTCACCGACTTCTTTGTCTTGCAAGGCAAAATCTTCCCCGTTGAGTAGCGGTGAGCTGAGCAATAGAAACCTCAGCGAGTCAGCCGAAAACTTATCCATCAGTTCGTTTGGATCGGTGAAGTTGCCATAGCTTTTACTCATCTTGCGGCCATCGTTACCGGCGACGTTGCCTGTCACAATGACGTTTTTAAACGAATTTTCACCAAAGAGTGCCACGCTCATAGCGTGCATGTAGTAAAACCATGCTCGTACCTGACCGATGTATTCTACGATGAAATCACCCGGGAAATTGGCCTCAAACTTCTCTTTGTTTTCAAATGGATAATGAAACTGTGCAAACGGCATACTACCAGCTTCAAACCAACTATCCATCACCTTGTCGATACGGGTATACGTCTCACCGTCAATCTCAAATGTCACGTCGTCGATCCATGGTCGGTGATAATCTTCCAGCTCGACACCAGAAAGCTCGGTGAGCTCAGCATAACTACCGACAACTTTTACCTTGCCACTCTTGGTCTTCCATACCGGCATAGCTGTCGCCCAGAAACGGTCGCGGCTAATATTCCAGTCAGGCGCCTGCTCGACAGTCTTCTCGAAACGGCCATGTTTTACATGCGCAGGAAACCAGTTAATCGGCTCATTCTTTTCGAGCATTTTCTGTCGCTGCCCATCAATATCCATGAACCAACTCGGGTGAGCCCGGTACATAAGCTTCGTGCCGCAGCGATGACAATGCGGATATGGGTGACGTATATAATCTATTCTCCAGACTGTGCCACCTCCATGCAGATCCTTGGCGATTTGCTTATTGATCTCCCAGACGTTTTGACCCTGCCAGTCACCTTCGGTAAACATACCATTTTGGTCGATAGTATGAACAACAGGGATTTTCATCTCTTTTGCGAGTTCAAAGTCTTCTTCGCCATATGCAGGTGCGATATGGACGATGCCGGTACCGTCTTCGTGGCTAACGTACGGTGCATGCCAGACTTTGTGCGCATTTTTGCCACGATCTACACCAAGTAGTGGTTCGTATCCTGATTTTACTCTTTTAAGCAAGTGTTCGCCGAGCAAATGGCTTTGCACTATTTTATAATTCAGTGGTTGGTGCTTTTCGTCGACAAAGACCTTTGCTATGAGATCTTCAGCGAGAATAAGATACTCGTCTGCATACTCAACAACTGCATAATAAAGATTAGAATTTAAAGCTAGTGCTGTATTTGCAGGTAGCGTCCACGGAGTAGTTGTCCAAGCAAGTAAATATACTGGTTTTTCAGCATGACGCCCTGAACCAATACTTTGTTTCTCACCTCGATTTGTCTCAGCCCCCCAATTATCAATTGTAAAGTCATCTTTTATCTTGAACTTTACATACACACTCGGATCAGTCACGTCTTGGTATGCCCCGCTATCCATGGTCACTTCGGCTTTCGAGAGTGGTGTGCCATCGAGCGTGCAGTACATCAAGACCTTTTCGCCTTCGTAAATCTTGCCCTTTTCGTACAGCGTCTTAAATGCCCACCAGATAGATTCCATGTAATCTTTGTCCATGGTTTTGTAAGCGCCCTTGAAGTCGACCCAGCGGCCGATGCGATCAACGACATCTTCCCACTCACTGCTGGTTTGTACCATGTTTTCCCGTGTGGCATTGATGTATTTTTCTATACCGTATTCGATCACTTCTTGACGAGAGTGGATACCAAGTTTTTTCTCAGTAAAGCGCTCAGCTGGCAAACCGTGGCAATCCCAACCCCAGACGCGTTCGACGCGCTTGCCTTTCATCGTCTGGTAGCGCGGTATGGCATCTTTGACGATGCTGCTTAGCAACGTACCGTGATGCGGTGAGCCAGAGATAAACGGCGGCCCGTCATAAAACACGTAGCTATTATCTTTGCTCCGGTTCTCAACCGACTTCTCAAATGTCTTATCGGCTTTCCATTTCTGAACCCAATCTTTTTCGTACTCTAGCGCTCGTCGGCGTGTACCTGATTTAAACTTCATACATCCTCCTTCGGTTTACGTATCATCTTAATTTCTGGTATCTTATCAGCAAATAATGCTTCACTGCCCCGGACTTCCTCAAACCCCCATTTTCGGTAAAATGCTTTAGCGCGCTTGTTATAGCTGACAACACCGAGCTCGATCGGTTTTGTGGGGTCAAACCAGTCAATCACTTTTTGCATGAGTGCTGCACCGACGCCACTACTATGCCACCGCTTATCAACATAGAGCGACCCGACGTGCTGCACGCCTTCATCATCAACAAATGGCGTCGCTGACCCGATAATAACCATATCCCTATCGCGTGCAATCCATGCTGCAAAAGTTCCATCCGCTACACCTTTAGAAAATCGCTCACGTCGCGATGCTTGCGTTTCCGGCGACCGTTGCTCCGCATTGCGTGATTTGATCCACTCACGAGACACGCCCATGTCGTCATTCACATACGTATCAAGCCACGACTGAAGACGCATATCAGTTGCCGCTTCGACATCTTCTAGGCGCATTACTTCGATGGTAAATTCTGGTGACTGATCTTTTTGCACATTTACTCCAAATTAAAAATCCCTTGTTAGCCACTGGATCCCACGTCTCGCGGGAGGTACCATCCAGTTTCTAAAAAGAGATTCTTTTTAGCACTCAGTTTGTTCGATCTATCGTGCCGATACCGGTGGGGTCTACTTTCTGGCCAATTTCTTCCCACTAGCTTCCCGATTGATGTTCGGTAACCTCAAAAATGAGGATGCTTTCACATCCTCATTGTATCAACGGATTTAATTAATTACCAGAGCCAAGGATTCTTTTTGACCGTAGGTGTCTGAAGCCATTGGCTAACCAGGCTAAACTTTCTTGGACTTAGCGCAACAACCCACAGCGCAGCTGCATACACCAAGTGCTCGTCAACAATTGGATTGTTCTTGAGCGGAAACTCAGCAGCCCACATCATGACGAGTAGCGCCGTGCCGGCTGCAGCAGCTACGCGCAGACCGATACCTAGAATAAGTGCCATACCGATGCCAAGCAAGCCAAGCATAAACAGCCAGTCTACCAAGACATTGCCTGCTAGCCCATGGAAGAAGTCCACAAACGGACTTTGTGCATTAACGCCGAACTTCAAAAATCCAGTTGTTGGCGAGACACCATCAAGCCATGCAGCTCCTGGCTTGGTCGCAAAACCCAGTCCCATTGTTTTATCAAGAAAAGCCCACAGGAACACAAAGCCGATCATGACACGCATGACCGCAGTTGCCGTCCATGCACTGCCATAATTTACTTTAGTTTTTGATTTGACCATTATACCTTGCCCTCCTTTAGTAAACGGGTATGGCACTATCGTAACTCACTTTAAGCAAAAAATAAAGCTTATGGCTAATAAAGGTACGGGCCGTATTTGATGATGATTGCAGCAAAGAGTGTTGTGACTACTGCAAAAAGCACCATTTTGTCATAACTTTTCTCAATCCACTGGTGCAGGGTCTTTTGCACAGTCTTCGGGAGATAAAGATTATTCTCACGAATATTGAACCTAGTGATCGCAAACCATACAAACGTCGTGGTGGCCGTCACTAGTAAGCACCATGGGCATAGTGCACCTATCACGAAATAGCTCGTGGCAAACAAGTAAAAGGCAAACACGAGCCCCAATGTGTAGCAAATCTGGGCGACAAACATAAAGGCTCGTGGAAATCTAATTCCCGCTAGCCCAGCGATTGCAACCGTAATAACCACCGGCTCCGCAATCAGCCCCAAGAAGCTATTTGGAAATCCAAACAAATGCGCAGATGGGTGGAGGCCGACCGTTGCGCAGTTGAACACAAGATTAATACTACATGCCAGCACAGCATCCGGGTTGGCCGCAAGGTCAACTGCTTCTATAGAAAGTACGAGCGAAGCAATCAAGCTACCTATCGCGCCCACAAGCATACTCGCAAAAATCCAGCGATTATCACGCAGTACGGCGTCCTCATGTGTAAAATAATTTTTAATTTTGCGTAGCATAGTAACTCACCTCACTAATTGTTGGTAACATCGTGCTCTTCCAGATATTTTGCACCTGGCCATCATGACTCAGTGCGATAACGGATGGGTACTCAATAATATCGTACGAGCTGCAAAAGGTGATTCCGTCTAATGAATCTGGATCAACTGTTTCAAGGGTACGCCCCGTCTGCCGGGTAAAGTCACTGACAAATGTCTCAACCGATCGGCTATAGTCAGTATTTTGTCGATACACCACCACGACACGCATCTATGAGTCCTTCCTTCCTGTTTTGCGTTGCTCAAGAATCTTTACAAAATCATCCAGGGTCTCAAACTTATGAAACACACTCGCAAAACGTACATAGGCGACCTCATTTCTGGCAGCAAGTTCATCGAGCACATTGTCCCCGATAGCTCTTGACGGAACCTCATTCTCGCCAAGCTCATATAGCCTCTCCTCAACTTCGTTGATAATATCATCTATTTCAACTTCAGATTTGAAGAACTTACCCACCGAACGTCGGATCGCTTGCGAAAGCTTCTCTCTATCAAACAGTTCGCGCGAGCCATCCTTTTTTATCACCGCAAGGTTCGGATGCTCAATACGCTCATAGGTTGTAAATCTGTGCTTGCCATCCATCGTCTCGCGTCGGCGTCGTATTGTTATGCCGTCGGCCGACTCACGTGACTCAAGCACACGACTGTCACCAATTTTGTAGCTATGGCCCATGGGCTGGGTATCCCTTCTATGATTCGTCAGATTGTTGATTCTTTTTACGGCGACGTAGAAATGCCGGGGTATCGTCGTCATCACCTGCTGCATGCTCCCATATATTTCCCGTCGGCTCTTCCGCAAATGACCCCGCAGCCGCATCTTTGTCAGCAAGCTCCATATCGATGGAATCAACCGCCTTTTCCATTGTGTCACTCTTTGGCGCAGCTCCGGCAGTATCGCCCAACTCTTCTGCCTGCTGACGGAAATATGCGCTATCAAAGCCCGTAGCGATGACCGTAATAATCAGCTCATCCTCAAGCTCTGGCTTCAACGTCGCTCCAAAGATAATATTTGCATCAGGACTCACTGCACTCGTGATAATCTCAGCAGCCTCTTGGATTTCCGACATACTCATGTCGTATCCACCGGTCACGTTGAACAGCACACCCTTCGCTCCATCAATCGACACCTCAATCAATGGCGACTCAATGGCTTGCTGGGCAGCCTGCGCTGCGCGATCATCACCACTTGCACGGCCGATACCCATTAGAGCACTTCCGGCATTACTCATAATGGCCTTCACGTCGGCAAAGTCGAGGTTTATGAGGCCATGCTCAGTGATAAGCTCGGATATACCCTGCACACCCTGTCGAAGTACATCATCGGCAATCTTAAACGTCTCGAGAAGCGGAGTGCGACGGTCAATCGTCTGTAGGAGTCGATCATTCGGAATAGTAATAAGCGTATCAACTTGCTTGCCAAGCTGCGCAATAGCCCACTCTGCATTCGTGCGTCGCTTTTCGCCCTCAAAGCTAAATGGCTTAGTGGCAACACCAACAACCAGTATGCCTAGCTCACGCGCTTGTTCGGCAACCACATGGCCAGCACCACTACCAGTGCCACCGCCCGCTCCAATCGTAACAAACACCATGTCAGCGCCCGAAAGCGCCTCACGAATTTCATCTGCTGACTCCTTCGCCGCAGCCTCACCAACACTTGGGTCGGCACCCGCACCAAGGCCATTTGTGGTGTTGTGTCCGAGATGAATTTTAATATCAGCTTTACTGTTATGGAGCGCCTGTGCGTCGGTATTCATCGCGATAAACTGCACGCCGACCAGACCCGCATCCTTCATTCGATTGACGGCCGAACCGCCAGCTCCACCCACGCCGACAACCTTTATACTAGCGAAGGTCTGTATTTCACTTGGTTTTACTTCAGGCATTTATCCTACTCCCCTTGCACACTTCGAATAATTATCTTGTTCTAGTATACAGGATTTGTTCGGGAACCACCAGTGCACTACGGCTTAAATTTGCCAAAAATGCCCGAGAGAATCCCGCCCGCACCCTTCATCATCGACTTGCCGCTAGTCTGCGAACGCGACGCATCACCGTGCGACCGAGGCGTGTCATCGGCATCGATGAGCATCAGCCCGACCGCTGCGGCATATTGCGGTTCATCAATGTGGTCAGCAACACCAGCAAATCCAGAGGGTTTACCGATCCGCACTGCTAGACCAAGCTGCTCTTTTGCATATTCAGCGAGCCCCTTGAGCTTTGCCGTCCCCCCCGTCAGCACAACGCCGCTTGGCAATTGCCCTGCTCGACCAGCTTTTTTCAGTTCATGATTGACAGCCTCAAAAATCTCTTCAAGTCTCGCTTCGATAATTTCATCGATCTCTCTCGTCTGGAAAGAATAGACGGCGCCATCATGTTTCACGCTAATACCCTCATTTTCCTTGCGGATCAACGCTGAGCCGTGGCTCACTTTCACCTTCTCAGCAATTTCAGGGTCGGTCTTGAGCCCAATTGCAAGATCATTGGTGATATTTGCGCCGCCTAGAGGCACCACTCCGACATACTGCAAATCACCTTCTTCAAACACCGCCACGCCAGTCGTTGCACCACCAATATCTACTACCGCAACACCACTTTCAATCTGACTATCGAGCAGCACCGCCTTGGCCGATGCCATGACAGCCGGCACACAGGCATTGCTTTTCACCGTGGCCATTTCTGCGGCTTTCTGAAGATTCGTGACATATGGCGCCATCGCCGAGACAACATTGGCACTAATCTCTAAACGCGTGCCGTTCATCCCAACTGGATCTTTTATGCTGCCCTGCCCGTCGAGCGTATAGCTAAAGGGGACAACTTCGAGAATTTCACGGTTTGCAGGTACTTTACCAGTGGTAGCAACTTCCTCAAGCCGACTTAGGTCTTCGTCGGTCACCTCATGGTTTGCCATGCCAACCGCGATCATGCCATCAGATTTTGTACTCACAATGTGCGAGCCATTAATACTGACGGTCGCTTCGTTGACCTCATAGCCGCTCATGCGCTCCGCTTCACCAAGTGCTTCATCAATCGCATGGGCCGGACCACCGAGATTAACGACCGTCCCTTTGCGCATACCTGTATTGACTGCTTGCCCGACCCCGACAATGGTCGGAGTGCCGGTCGCTGGATCAATATGCCCTACTACAGCGCGAACTGTTGTGGTGCCAATATCAATACCAACTGCGTACCTAGATTGTTCCTGCATATGCAGACATTATACCATAAGCGTCGCGCACGTAGTCTATACCTAGCGAAGCCACGTACTCGCGCGTAGCAAGCGGTCATACTCTTCAAAGCCTAGGCTCTTAAATGGTTGACTACGGACGAGTTCGTGTGCCACTATCGCTAGCTCACAGGCCCTTGCAAGATCCGCGTACAGACTCCTCGCAACATCAGGGTCAAATTCGCCTCTTTCATTCTCAAGTAGTTTACGCAAATCAGTCGGCTCGGCAGTGCGCACTCGATACTCTAGATCGGCAACAACTTCTCGAATCGCATCAGGCAAAGCGACATCCTGTGTAATTGCGAGCAATGTCAGTGGGTCATCTGTGCCAACAATGTCAGCCAATTGTCGTTGTTGCTCGTTCGTCCAAAGCACTTCGCTCACTCAGGTTACCGTGTCAAAACTTCCGCACCATCATTTGTAATTAGTACAGTGTGCTCAAAATGTGCCGCCAAGCTGCCGTCGCGTGTCGCAAACGTCCAGCCATCTTCAAGCTCCATAATCTTCTCCCCACCAAGTGTTGCCATTGGCTCAATCGCAATCGTTTCGCCGGGCCGCAGCAGCTCCCCCGCGCCTCTATGTCCATAGTTTGGAATATCTGGCGGCATATGCATCTTCAGTCCAACACCATGTCCAACTAGCTCTCGAATAATTCCTAGCTTCCCTTCGCGCAAAACCTTTTCGACTGCCGCACTAATATCCCCAACGCGGACCGGACCCTTAATCGCATCAATCCCGGCATACAAACTACGCTCAGTAGTGTTGAGTAGGTGCTTTACGGCGCCCGTTGGCTGCGCATCAACCATCATCGTAAACGCCGCATCGGTTTTCATACCCTTATAGGTAATCACGAGATCAAACCCTACGATATCAGCCTTTTGAAGGGCATAGTTAGTCGGTATGCCATGCACAATCTCATCGTTGGTACTAATGCAAATAACCCCGGGGAAGTTTACTTCGCTTGTTTTATATGTCGCTTCTGCGCCATATTCTACAATCTTACTCGCCACAAAATCATCAACCTCTTTTTCCGTGACGCCTTCATGTACAAAACCTCTAATATCCTCAAATATCTGAGCAATTATTTTTCCACCCTCTCGCATAGCCTGCAGCTGCTCGGGTGTCTTGAGGCCGGTAATTAGTTCTGACATGCTCCCATGACTTCATCGTAAATACGATCATGCACTTCACCGGCAGTACCAACGCCATTCAGATGCGTAATCTTTACCCCATCTTCAGCAAAGATTCCTAGTACTGGATACATTTTTTGTCGATAAATAGCCATGCGCTTAGCGATCGTTTCAGGAGTATCCTCCATACGATGGCGCTTCTCTAGTCGATTCATAATCTCAGCCTCTGGCACTTCTAGCGCTACAACGATGTCAATTTTTTCATGAATTGTCTGCATATAGTCAGCAAGCCAAGCGGCCTGTTCTTTTGTACGAGGAAATCCATCGATAATGATGTTAGAGAAGTTTTTATCGCGCGCATCTTGCACCGCTTCCTGGAACACTTGATACGTTAGATCATCGCTCACCAGATCGCCAGCTTGTAGGGTTGCAATCACATCCGGGTCGGTACTTTGGCGTAGCATTTCACCTGTCGAAAGCCACTTCCAGCCCATTCGCACTGCCAACATTTGTCCCTGCATACTTTTGCCCGCACCCGTTGGACCAAACAGCAAAATCATATATTTCTCCTCTATTATTTAGCGAGTTCTTCTTTGACAATCCGAGCCAAGAGCGCACCATCAACAGTATTACCCAGCTCCGCCTTGAGCGAGCCGATTACCTGTCCCATCGCGACCATCCCACTCACATTCATCTCAGCAATTTTTTGCGTTACTCGTACACGCGTCTCGTCTTCATTCAGCTGCTGCGGCAGGTATACCTGCAAAATCTGCGCCTCTTTTTCTTCAGGCTCAGCTAGTTCGGGGCGATTATTGTCGCGGTACAGCTTGGCGCTTTCATGACGCTTTTTTACCTCACGAGCAATCACTCGTTCAATCTCATCGTCACCGAGCCCACTCTCGCGCTTATTCTGTGCAACTTCTTCGTTGAGAATTGCCGCCTTTAGGTTGCGAAGTGTCTCCCCGACAAAACGATCGCCGCCTAGCAAGGCGGCTTTCATTTCATCTGCAATTTGCTCCTTGAGGGCCACCGCTTAGCGGATTCCTAGGCGCATTTTGGCCAGCTTATCGTTTTTGCGCTCTTTGCGAATAATCGCTTTAGCGCGACGCTCAGGCTTGCTTAGTGGTTTTGCGAATCGCATCGAAGCTTTGGCTTCAGCGAGCACACCGCTCTGCAACACCTTGCGGTTGAAACGACGAATAATGTTTTCGTTCGCTTCTCGTTCATCTTTGCGTGTAACTTGTACCATATCGGCTGTATTGTAACAGATTGCGCATATCCGTGCAACTATTTCTATCACTGCAACCATAAGATCTATTGACATTTTGGCTAAAATATGCATAATAACAAGCATGAGTAAACCAAAAATAACAACAGAAAAAATACGAGAAATACGAGATAACCAAAACGCAGCACGCCGCGCTGGCGCTCCCACTGCAATGGCCCGCATTGCCAAATCAATGGTTTTGCTTGAAGCACCAGCCAGACAATCTCTGCCATCTACCGCATCGGCAACCTCCCTTGTCGAAAGAACAGCTCCCACCGCCCTGCTTGAGCAGCCAGCCACAGAACTACTCCTTCCGGCAACGGTCGAGGAGCAGTCGACTATCACGGCCCCATCCGGCCCATCACCACTAGACATGCCGAAATCAAAGCCCGCTCACACTACCGTGACTCGACGCCCCATAGAACGAGGATCCTACTCGACAGAGTCTCCAGACTACCAGATTCCTGTTCGTCGCGATCATCCAGTAGGGGTGGAGGGACGCGACATTACCACCCTACCAGCTGCAGAGCTAACAGAGGCAGAGCGCGAGCGTGAAATTGCCCGGCTTGCTGCAGAACAAAAGGCCGATGATGACACCACCCGCCCTATTGTCTCAAATCAGTACCCGAGCCCGCTTGACCCAGAGACTGGCCACCAACTTACCGAAGAACTACGTGCGTATGAGCGTGATAAAAAGCGCCGCCAGCAAGATCCTGATGGTGTTGTTCCGTTCGATACCAACGACTACGGACCAGATAGCAGCGATGACCAGTACCCTTTATCTAGAATCGGTATGCACATCATCAAGTAGTCACATATCGATACCAGCGCCTATGAATGAGCCCGCATCGGTTGATGCGGGCTTTATGGTGAGTGGGTCACTCAACGACAGCGAATGACATGTGGACACGAAAGTCGATGTCGACACTGCCGGTACGAGCACATACTCGTATGTGGCACACGCCTTGCGCTGAGGTCAGCAGCCCGACTACCCTATCACTACAGTCAGTGTGCACCTCAGCGGCAAAATAATCGCCCGTGAATTCGTAGCCGTCATCCAGGCGCCGCACTTCACGCACATTACCGAGCTCAATGGTGGCATACGACTCGACATAGTCACAGTAGCACGCCAGACCAATCATCACCGGGTGGCCGCCACTTACTGCGGCGCGCGCCGCTTCGTAGTCCGGCACCGCCAGAGCCTGCGCGAGCACGTAGTGTCCCGAAACTTGCATCGACACGATGCCTTCCCCTCTCCCTTGGCTGCTGTGTAGTAGTCGATTATATGGATATACTGGGCACTTGCAAGCTTAGGCGCGTTCAAGTCGCACCAGCCTACCCTCAACGCTTCGCACACCACGCCATTCGTTCAGCGTAGGGACGAACCACGCACTCACGTATTCGCCTGGTTCTACAAACCAGCTTGGCTCGGCATTAAAAGCGATCATCTGTAGTGTCTTCCCTTGCCCATCACGTAGCTTGAGTTTGCAGTGCTGTAGCTCAGCGCCCATCTTGCGCAGCTGCATCACCTGCACGCGAGCGATCTTAATAATCGGCTCTGGATTACCGTTGCCAAATGGTTCCATTTGCGCCAGATCCTGCACGAGCCGCTCGTCAATACCCGAGAAATCCGTCACTCCAACATCTTCATGCGCCAGCAGCAGCTCAGGCTGCGAGGGCAGCTTGAGTGATAGAAAATATACATTCACAGCCTCGCGAAATGCTGAAATATTTGCGGTTGGCAGGGTCACCCCAGCCGCCAGCCGATGCCCGCCACCTTTAGTCACTAGCTGTTCATTTGCCCGAATAGCGTCTGCAACGCTAAACCCTCCATAGCTACGAGCTGAACCTTTCGACACCTCCCCCATTTCCTGTAGTACATAGGTGGGTTTTTTATATTTCTCAAGCAATTTTGCCGCAACAATCCCCACGATACCATGGTTCCAATCGGCATGACTCACCACAAGTACACTATCCTGCAGCATGCGCTCAGCTTGCTCAATCGCACCTGCCAAAATCTTATCTTGATCAGACCGACGCGCTATATTGAGCGCATCCAAATGTGTTGCCAATTCTAGCGCCACCATCCCATCCTTTGCGAGCAGCATATCCTGAGCAATCCGCGCCGTCTCGAGCCGTCCCGCGGCGTTCATCCTGGGCCCGAGCGCAAAGCCCAGTGAGCGCGCATTCAGCGTGCCAACTTCGACGCCAGCAACACGCATCAGGGCTCTAAGCCCAGGCCGACGCGTAGTCGCCAGAACTTTCAGGCCCCAATACACATGAGTCCGATTCTCGTCGCGCAGTGTGACTACATCGCAAACTGTGCCGAGCGCCACAAGATCAAGTAGCCACTTCTCCTGGCCATACGGCAGCCCATCAAGCCTAGTTTGTAGCGCCTGCACCAGCTTAAACGCCACCCCCACTCCCGGTAGATCCAAGAATGGATAAAGCGGAGCTTTAGTCGTCTGCTTCACCAGCTGATGATCACGGTAGCGCCGCGGATGGTCCTGTAGAAGCCGCTTCGGATTAATTACCGCAACCGCGGGCGGCTGCACAGGTGCTACATTATGATGATCAGTCACGATCACATCTACGCCCAGTTCGGCCGCACGAACGATTTCTTTCTCACTCAAACTACCGCAGTCGACTGTGATAATCAGTGTCGTGCCGGTTTCCGCAATTCTCTCGACTGCATCGACCGTCATGCCATAGCCCTCCACAAACCGGTTGGGTATAAACGTATCAATATGCCGGAACCCAAAGCTACCAAGCGCATCAATCAGCAAAGTAGTAGCAGTGAGCCCATCAATGTCGTAATCCCCATAGATAGTCACGTGCTCCTGCGCCTCCCGCGCGTGGATCAGCCGTTCAACCGCCTTTGCCATGTCAGGCAAAAGAAACGGATCATGTGTTTGCGTATAGTCAGGATGTAAAAAAATTTCACGCGCCTCTCCCTCAAGCCCGCGTGCCTGCAAAATCTGTTCAAGTAGGGTCATGACTGGATGTCGGTAGTTGTGCGTTTCGGTCGTCCCGCGCTAGACTGCTGCTGCGACTTAATGACGATGCTTTGCAATTCTTTAAATATAGGGAATTGCTTGTTGGTCGAATAGATCTTGGTGTTTCCCTGCTTTTCTCCAAGCAAAAAGCCTACCTTCTCGAGTCGTTTCAGTTCCCGCTGAATGTTACCTGGGTCTTCTTTAATCAACTTAGCAAGACCACGCACATGTGTGTGGAAGTCTGGATATTTGGCGTATACCACCACGATTTTCCGTCGCACTCTAGATGTGATAAAAACGTCTAACATCGAACCCTTCCTGTCCACTTCCCTGAATACTGTTGCTTTTTATTCTACATTTCCCAGCGCGCATTTGCAAGACCGTTTAGCGCCAATTTAGAACAATCTGATTGATTTTTGCCACCGTCTCCTCGTGAGATGGCACCGTGTTGTCGTCATAATAATGGTTCGTTCCCATGTAGTTTTCTTTCACATCAAGGATATGAATTTCGTCAGCAATCGTATGAACGTGATCAACAGCCGGAATCGTCGCGACCGGTGCAACAACCACTAGCTTCCGGATACGGATAGGCTTGAGGAAATCCAGTGCCACGCTCAGTACCGCGCTGTTACTAAATCCATCTTCGACCAGTATGACAACTCGTTCTCGCAGCATGTCGCTACTGATCATTCCTCCATCACCAATCAGACGATTAATCCGACTAAAAGCCTGTCGTTTCTGGTCTTCCAGGTAGCCATGAAATTCACTTGTATATTCTTCTATCTCACCACTCGTAAAATCACTATTGTAGGTAAAATTACCAGCCTGCGACACCGCACCAAAGCTAGTACTTTCACCCGGTACGTCTATACCCTCAGTAACAAGCATCGTAAGTATACAGTGCAGCTGCGCAGCGATCTGCTCACCCACCAACACGCCACCATCACTAAGTGCCACTACCGCACAGTTCTCGTAGCGATATCTTTCTAATAATTGGACAGCGAGCAGTTGCCCTGCCTGCGCCCTACTCTCAAAATACATATGCTTATAGTATCAATTTTTGCACCCAAAATACAGGTATAATGAATACGGCATGTACTACTATGAGGTTGCACCCACAAAAGTCGTTCGAGCAACTCAAACGACCTATACCTATCACTCGACTACAGCGGTCCAGCTTGGTAGCCTCGTTACGGTTTCCATGGGCAAGCGTGAATTGGTTGGAATTGTACTGCATGAAACGAGTCGTCCAGCCTATACCACAAAGCCGCTGCATGCCCTAGACCTTCCACCACTCCCCAGCGAGCTGCTCGCAACAGCCCAGTGGATAGCCGAGTACTATGCCACGCACATTGCAACGGTACTCCAGACCATCCTGCCTCGTGGTCTCACGACCAAGCGCCGACGCACCCCTGTATCGAAGATTATTCCATCACGAGATCGAACAAATTTTTTACTCAATAAAGATCAGGCCTCGGCAGTCAAAACGCTCCTCTCAATGTCACCCGGCACAGCCATACTCCACGGCATAACCGGCAGCGGCAAGACGGCTGTTTATATTGAACTTGTGCGAGACTGTATCGCACAGGGTAAATCAGCAATTGTACTCGTTCCAGAAATAGCACTTACCTCACAGCTGGTGGCAGAGTTTTGCAACCACTTCGATACTGTGCACGTTACCCACTCCAACCAAACCGAGGCAGCCCGCCACCTGCTCTGGGAAGATATCTTGCGCTCAACCAAGCCACTCGTTGTTATTGGACCACGCTCCGCACTCTTCGCACCTGTAGAAAAGCTAGGTATCGTCATCATCGATGAAGCGCATGAACCAACCTATCGGCAAGACCAGTCACCCAAATATTCCGCTCTCCGTGTTGCGAGTATCCTGGCGCTCCATCACACTTGTCGAGTTGTTCAGGGCACTGCTACGCCGCTCGTGAGCGAATACTATCTGGCCACATCTTCCAAGAGACCTATCGTGTCACTACCAGCAAGGGCTCGCTCGCAAACTATTGAGCCAACGATTACCACTGTCGATATGACAAAGCGACAACACGGGCGTCACAAATTTTTGTCAGATATCCTTCAGTCACACATCAGCACAACATTAGCCGATGGCAAACAGGTACTCATTTTTCACAACAGACGAGGCAGCGCCAGCACAACACTCTGCGAAAACTGCGGATGGTCGGCGCTATGCGAACGTTGCATGGTGCCATTCACACTACATGCCGACGCCCATAAACTTTTATGTCACATCTGCGCCAACAGTATGCGCGTACCAACTAGCTGCCCCGAGTGTGGCCATACCGGCATCATCCATAAAGGCATTGGCACCAAGCTCATCGAAGCCGAGCTCCGCAAACTATACCCACATGCAACCATTGCTCGCTTTGATGGCGACACAACCAAGGACCTAACACTCGAAAACAACTACCAGGCAATCTACGATGGTGAGATCGATATCATTATTGGCACACAAGTTATTGCCAAGGGACTTGACCTCCCACACCTGCGCACCGTGGGGGTTATCCAGGCTGATGCCGGTCTGGCGCTTCCAGACTACACCGCAAGTGAGCGTACGTTCCAGCTACTCTCACAGGTCATTGGTCGCGTTGGGCGCTCAGCACACCAAACATCTGTTGTCGTGCAAACCTACCAGCCTCAAGCACCCGCCATCACACTAGGTATCACGCAGAACTTCATGGGATTCTACCATCACACGCTCGAAGATCGCCGTCGAAGCCTGTTTCCTCCCTTTACGTTCCTGCTCAAACTAACCTGCGTCTACAAAACCGAAGCTACCGCCATTGCAAATGCTCGTACACTGGCTGCAACCCTACGGCGGCGCTACCCCTCCCTCACTATCCTAGGGCCCACACCTGCATTTTATGAATATCAGCATCAAACCTATCGCTGGCAGCTTATTCTCAAATCTTCATCTCGCCGTACGCTCGTCGAGGTGTTAGCACACGTGCCCCCCACTCACTGGCAAGTCGATATTGACCCCTACTCGCTCTTGTAATCATAAGCGTTATCGGACATACTTGACACATGTCATCAGTCAAGAAAACACGCGGCTTCACTCTTATTGAGCTCGTCGTTGTCATCGTAGTGATTGCGATTATTGCCGGTATCGTACTTGTGTCATTTCGTGGCATACAGTCCCGTGCGCGTGATGACCGTCGGCTCGCCGACATGAGTGTGATCGTCAAATCACTCGATGCCTACAAATCATTCAACCAGTCATATCCGGCCGTCATAGCATCTGGACTTGGCCTGCAGAGTAGCTGGGAGTCATCCGCACGCGAGACATCCGGTGAATTTCTTGCGCCACTTGAATCGATTGCATCCCAGACGAGCATGCCTGTTGATCCGATCAACAACGCCAACGGCAACGATATCAACATCGACCGCACCAACGGCAAGTTCACCTATGTCTACAACTACTACGCAGCTGGCACCAACGGCTGCGACATCGCGAGAGGTAATTACTATGTCGTAGGTGTCCTCCGCACCGACACCGCAGGTTCAGCTAAAATATCTGGCAGCCCCGGCTTCTCATGCAGTAGTCGCGACTGGCAGACCGAGCTTTCATGGGTGACAGGTAGATTTGAAAAATAACACCTATTCACATCTGTAATTTGTCGCGTCTATCCGGTATACTAGCAAAAGTGAAGAAAGAAGCCATCATTACCCTCCCCAATCCACATCTGCGTGCAAAATCGCAGCGTATTCATGTCATAGCAGATGACACGCGCACACTCTCACAGGATATGATTAGCGCAAGCCTTGACTGGGAAGACTCACGACCACACGAAATAAGCGCTGCGCTCGCGGCAGCGCAAATCGACAACCTTAGTCGTGTTGTTATTGTCAGAAGCGATTTTGATCACAAAGACAATCGTGAATTCGTAACACTCATCAACCCTGAAATTGTAAAGTTTGAGGGCCAGAAGATCGCTGATTACGAAGGCTGTCTGAGTGTGAACGGCTATTATGGCAAAGTTGAGCGCTATAGTAAAATTCGCGTCAAAGCGCTTGATCTTGATGGTCGAGAGGTACGCTTTAAAGCCGAGGGTTTTCTTGCGCGCGTCATCCAGCATGAAATAGATCACACCAATGGCATCGTCTTTGTTGACCACATCCGGGATCAGCATGACGCGTTCTATCGACTCGATGAGAAAGGCGAGCTCCAGCCACTCAACTATGAAAAAGACGTCGAACATAGTATTCTTTGGGACTGAAAGCTACAGCCTCATCGTACTCAAAACCCTTGTTGAGCATGGCTATGTTATATCCGCAGTTATCACAAAGCCCGATGCTCCCAAAGGGCGCGGCCACACACTTCTCCCGCCACCGGTCAAAACGTATGCACTCGAGCATCATATCCCCGTCTGGCAACCACAAAAAATGAGCGAGATTGCCGACCGTATCGGCATGCTTGATCACCCAGTTGGCGTATTGGCTGCCTATGGCAAAATTATTCCATCTAGTATCTTGGAGCTATTTACGCCCGGTATCATCAATATCCACCCGTCCCTGCTGCCACTGTACCGTGGTCCTTCACCTGTCGAAGCGGCAATCGCCAACCGCGATGCCAAGACCGGCGTTTCCATTATGTTACTTGCCAGCGCCATGGATGCCGGCCCACTGTACACACAAATCCCCTACGCACTCGATCAAACCGAAACAAAGCAGGAGCTATACGATACGTTATTTACGCTTGGCGCAAATGTACTCAGCCAGCAGCTACCTCAGATTATCGATGGCACATTAGTCCCAGCGCCCCAGGATGACCAGGAGGCGATCTACTGTCCACTGCTCACAAAAAAAGATGGGGTACTTGACCCCACCGCCATCACACCAGGTGAAGCCGAAGCAAAGATCCGCGCACATCTCGGATACCCACGAACCCGTCTTCGTGTCGGACCCTACGATCTTATCATCACAAAAGCCCATGCAGTTATGACAAAGCAGCAGCCTCTCGATATTGAATGCAAAAATGGTGCCTACCTGTCCGTCGATGAATTGATTGCACCTAGTGGCACGCGTATGACGAGTGTAGAATTTTTACGCGGATACCCGCTATAGTACCCTACTAGGCAGCTTGTGGCTGATCGCCCGATACGCCACCCAAAATGGCATCACGGTTTGCAATAATTTCTGCTTTTAACTCTTCCATTGTCTGCGCCACAACCTGTCGATAGTCAGGACGATTCAATCCAAGCCACTTGAGTGATGCATACTCGGCCAGCACGACATTTTGTGGGATCTCGGCAGGTGCACCCGCTTTGAGCTGCTGGTAGATAGGATCTTCTTCAAGTTGGGGGACATTCGCTGCAAGCCAGCTATTAACCCTGTCGTCTTTGCGATCAATAAACGACTCAAACTCCTCAAGCTGCGCATCACTCAAGCCTTCACTCAGACGCGTGCCAACTCGTAGCTCAAGCTGCTCACGAAAATGATCAAGAAACATCTGCTTCTGATCTGCAGGTAATGCTCCGAGTCCTACATCTTGCAAAAACTTGTCATCCAACTGAAACATCACATACTCCCTTATTAGCTAAATTTAGTATATCACACTAGTAAGAGCTGTCACGTGATGCATCAGCTGACAATTCATCTGCCAAATCTTCAAAGACCGTCTGTCGCAGGTCGTCAATATCACCAAACTCACGCCCGATCCATGCCACAACATTTTCTTGCGAGCCATCCTGCAGACGAGCGAATGCCTCTCGCTGCGCGCTGGTCATGGTATGCTCTAGCATACCAGATAGGCGCAGTTCGATTAGCTCCCTCGCCTGCGCGACACTGACCGCCAATATATCGGGGTCATGAGTACCGAGCTTTAATTTTTTGATAATTTCTTCATTGCTTATCATATATATGCCCATAGTTTACCATTTACCACGCGTAGCGAGCCACTGCTGTGCAAACTCTGGCACACCATTAGCCCAGCTCGTCGCACCGCTACGGGCAATGCGCAGGTCACCGTTTTGTACATAGGTACCAAGCTTTGTAATGATGCCATTATCGCCAAATCGTGCTCGCACTGCATCATGAAGTTGTTCAGCTGTGTGAGCATCAATGCGGTGACCATTGGCGTTTGCCCATTGGCTCCATTCTCGTGTAAAGCCACTGCCTGGTTCGGCGTTGAACGTGTGGCCCGCTAGTTCAGGTGTGCGGGGTGCGACGGGCTGCTTGTCGATTGGACCAGCCGCTTCGCCGTCAGCGCCAGGATTTGCGCCTCCATCAACTTGTCCACCACCACTTTCTCCATTGCCATCAGTAACCGAGCTGGCAACTTCAGATTGTGGCGCAACATATGCCCGTAATTGGCTCGCACCAAATCCAGACAAACCACCAGCAAGCTTACCAACAGCAACTGTCGAACGGATACGACGTCGGTTGCGGACCATTTCTTCGTTAGACTTCTCTTCCACTTGGCTTGTCAGCGTTGTGGCGTCTGGCGCGGCATTGGAGCGGAGTGCATCAAACTGGCGATTGGTGCTATAGGCGGCTTCAAGGTCAGCATAGCTCATCTCTCCACCGCGACCAACTGCCAAATTCGCATTACCGCGATGACGCGTTATACTACGACCCAGCAGGCCACCACTAGCACCACCAACTATCGAACCGGTGGCAATGCCAAAGATGATGCCAGGAGCAAGAATGCTCACCCCAAAGGCAGCCGTACCGCTGATCGCAGCGATCGCACCCACCTTTTTCAGGCGCGAACGCCATTTCCATTTACTGGTATCGCCTTCCTGACGCATCCACCAAGTCGTGAATGCACCAGCACGCTCACCACCACGCTCTTTGACGAACTGGCTAATACGGCTCTCAAGCTGAAAGCTTTCGTTGAGCAGGGCACGTCGCTGTCTTGCACCGCGCTCTATATCCGGGCCTGGAGCAGCAAGTAGTTGATTTAGATTATCTAGTCGTACCTCGTACTCTAGTCGCGCATCGTCAATCGCTTCAGCTTGGCGTTCATTCCAAGTATCAAGCACTCGGCCAACAAACGGCATGCGGCGCAGAAACCTGCTTCGACGAGAGTCGTCGCTCAGGAATCGTCCAAAATATGAAGTACGATCCTTGGCCGTAAGTCGTGCATACGTATCACGATAGCCGGCTAATTCTTGTGTCAATGCTAATACCTCAGGGGTAGCTGCCGTACCCGCTTCGGCTGCAGGAACATAGGTGCCCGTTGCAAGCGCTGCAAGTATGTCACTGGTCGCCGCTGGTACATAGGTCCCAGCTGTAAGTGCGTCAAGTGGGTCGACAGGCGCCGCAGTGCTGGGGACAAAGGTACCGGCAGCCAGAGCATCCAGCGGATCATCAGACGGAATAAGTACACCCGCAGCTAGGGCATCGAGAGGGTCGACAACCGGAGCTGGCGTAGGAGTAGCCTTTTCATTGGCCGTTCGCATGTAGCTAACAAATTCCCTCACCTCATCATCAGACATATTACCTACCGCAAGGGCGGCATCAAGGCCGAATGCATGGTTCGCAACTAGTAGTCGGCGCATGATTGCCACATCACTAGCTGAAGGGCTGGCGGCAATCTCCGCGTCAATATCAACAACTACAGCATGCACTCTCTGCGCTTCCGCATAGAGTGCGTTTTGACGCTGACGCTCATCGTAGCCACCAAGTATGGTATCTATCTGATCTGTATGTGCGTGCTCGCCCTCACTGGCCATCGCTTTCGCCGTCCAATACGCCTGGCCGAGTGGATCATAGCGGATAAAATCAGCCATGCGAGGGTCAGCAGCACGGGGCGCAGCTGATGTCTCATGAAGAGTTGGCGTGGTGACAGCAGGAGAGGTGGCACCCTTCGGCGCGGTTCCGTTAGCAAGCCGGCGTCGGTAGCGAGCATCAGCGGCAATGTCAGGATCATCGGCGCCCATCTCCCATGCGTGCGTCGCTTCTTCAAGCCTATCGAGTGTCGACTGATTCACGCCACCATTTGGGTGAAGGGGTAATTTTGTGGTCCTTTTTGACCCCTTAGCGGGACGTTGTGGTGCGCCTGAAGACACTGCCAACGCACGCTCTAGTCGCGCAAGAATCTCCAGTGATGTATCGCTCAACGGCTCGGTCTCATGGCGCTTGGCTTTTGCTGGATTAGGCTGTGTTTTACCACCAGCAGCATATGCGGCCTCAAAAAGAAGCCTCACCTGATCATCTGTCATCTCGGCGATATCCTCTGGAGCGTAAGCCTTGGCCTCGACGAGCGCGGCGCGGCGTGCTCTAACCAAGCTCCATTTCTTTGTTGGGCTACCTGCAAACTTAGCCACGAATCGGGCATGGTCACCCTCAATTGCACTAGTGATGGCATCGAGGAACTCAATAAGACTCGGCGCTACCTCATGAGCAATTTCTTCGTCAGTTTTTTTAGGCAGAGTTGACTCAGTATCATCAACACCCTGCTCGAGTGCGCCATCTAGCTCGTCGGCGGGCTCATGAGGCGTGCCACCAGCAAGCTCGGCTCGAAGCGCCTGCAAGCGCTGCTCGACTTCATCTTGGTCATAATGACCTCTTTCGCGACGATTACTGCGTGCCATTGTGGTGGGGGTGTGACTTTCTTGCTACCACTGGTAGCCATCTACATTGATTATGCTTTTATACTAGCATAAACATGATAAAAAGTCAATACTCTGTAATAGTACTGTTCTCCTGGTTTCACAAGACTGTCTACTTGAGCGTGCGCTTTACAAGCTCTCGCGTGAAGAATTCGAGTCGATCACCTACTTCAAGCTGTAGTTTTTTGTGAGTCTTCAGGCTAAGTCCACACATTTCACCTTCGAACACTTCTTTGGCTTCAATCTGTTGACGCTGCACACTCGTCGCTTCTACTTCGGCAAGCTTCTCTTCGCCACGCATGGCGCGTACTAGTACGTTGGCCACCACTTTTCCGCTCAATACCTCACCACCACAGATCACGGTGTCTTTCAGGGTGCGGAACACGCCCTTAACCTGCAGGCTACCGATCTCTGTTTCAACCACCTCTGGCGCAAGCATGCTTTCCATGCTGCTGCGTGCATCATCAAGCAACTCATAAATGACTTTGTAGAGCCTCACCTGTACTTTGTCTCGCATTGCAAGACGCTTCACGGCCGGTGCTAGCACCACATTGAATCCATAAATAATCGCATCACTGCTCTCAGCTAGCCGTACATCGCTTTCGCTAATGTTGCCGACCCCGCTGCCAATGATACGTAGATTGATCTCACCGCCAGTATCAACAAGTCGTAAACTATCAACCACTGAGGTGAGTGACCCTTGTACGTCTGCTTTCACGAGCACATTGAGCTCTTGGCTCACGTGTTTTTGTGTCATCATCTTCAGTAAATCAGCGCCGGTCACATTCGTTGAGGCCGCATGGCGCTCGCGCTCTATCTTGGCACGCTCAACCATGAGGCGAGCAGTCTTTTCGTTTTTGACAATAGTAAATACATCACCAAATTGTGGCAACTCCTTGAAGCCCGTCACCGTCACTGGTGTTGATGGCCCCGCTTGTTTGAGTGTCTTGCCAGTGAAATCAAGCAGTGTACGGACCTTGCCATAGCTAGTGCCTGCGACAAGAAAATGACCTGGCTTCAAGATACCCTGCTCAACAAGTAGTCCTACCACGCTGCCCCGTCCAGTTTCCATGTGTGCTTCAATCACCAGGCCTTCGGCCGGAACATCAATATCTGCTTTGAGCTCTTCAATGTCGGCGACAAGCAGCACCATATCAAGCAATGTATCGACACCGTCACCAGTCTTGGCGCTGACTGGCACCATGACCGTATCACCACCCCACTCTTCGGGGTTGAGATGATGCTCGCTCGCAAGCTGGGCTTTAACCATCTCAGGATTGGCAGTTTCTTTATCCATTTTGTTCAGCGCGACCACAATTTTGGCATTAGCATCCCGGGCAAATCGTATCGCTTCGATAGTCTGAGGCTTGACACCGTCATCTGCCGCTACCACAATCACCACAACGTCCGTCAGCGCTGCACCATGCTGGCGTAGCGCAGCAAATGCCTCGTGTCCCGGAGTATCTAGCAATGTAATGGTGCGGCCTTTGCGCACTGTCTGATAGGCGCTGATATGCTGCGTGATACCACCCGCTTCGCCGGCAACCGTTTTCATGCCGAGAACTGAATCGAGCAAGCTTGTCTTGCCATGATCAACATGGCCCATCACCGCAACAATCGGCGAACGCTCAACCGCATGATCAGATGGCTTATGAAGGCGCTGTACGGCCGCCTTTTCGATATCCTTACGCTTGAGCTCCACATCAATGCCAAGCTCCTCGACAATAATCTGCGCGGTTTCAAAATCAATCCGCTGATTGATCGTGGCAACGATGCCATTTTTGAATAACTCTCCTACAAGCTGGGTTACGGGTAGGTTGAGCGTTTCTGCGAGTTCGCCAACAGTGATTGAATCTGCGATGACCAACACTTTCTCTGGTTGACTCATGGGTTGCTCCTTTCCGTCCCAGCCTGATGGGGACAATTATCCGTTTACGACACTGCTATTTCTTTTTCTTGTCAGTAAGACTAAGTGAGATTTTGCGATTCTCTTTGTCGATGTCTAGCACGACAAATTCTTTGCGCTCGTTAAGTGTGAAGACTTTTTCAGGGTCTACACCTTCACCGCCGCCTAGTTCACTGATATGCACCAGCGCTTCGACAGCGGGGCTAATCTGCACAAAGGCACCAAATGGAGTGATGCGAGTCACCGTACCCTCGACTTTGTCGCTTTTCTTGAATTTATCAACTTCGTCCAGCCATGGGTCCTTGGTAAGCTGCTTCATGCTAAGGCTGAGGCGCTCTTTGTCGATGCTGATAATTTTGGCGTCGATGTTTTGGCCAACTTTGACGTAATCTGCTGGATTGTTAACACGTTCCCAGCTAATTTCGCTAATGTGCACCAGGCCCTCAATACCATCAACATTTACAAACACACCGAAATCAACCACACCAGTCACTACGCCGGTCACTGTATCGCCAATCTTGAGTAGCTCAAAGCGAGCTGCGAGGCCATCTTTGATAGCTTCCTTTTCACTGAAGATAAGTTTGTTAATCTTGCGATCACAGTCCAAAATGCGTACTTTCAACGACTGACCGACAAGTGCGTTAAGCCGCTGCAAGATCTCATCCTTGTCCGCACTGCCCACGCGTGGATAGTGCTCAGCAGAAAGCTGCGACACTGGCAAGAAGCCGCGTACACCCTCGTACTCAACAAGCATACCACCGCGGTTCGCGTCGTATGGAGCAACATCAATAATCTCACCTGCATCCATCTTGGCAGAAATTTCTTCCCAGCCGCGATCTTTCGCTGCCTTGCGAAGGCTTAGCAGTGAATATCCATTATCAAGCTCGGCATCTACAACACTTGCGGTTACTTCATCACCAACGGCGAGCTGACGGCTAAAGCCGACTTCACGACGCGGAACAAATCCAACGCCCTGCGCGCCTAAATCAATTAATACTTCATGTTTACGCACGCTCAAGACGTGACCAGTAATTACTTCGCCGGCAGCGATTTGCTTGACGCTATCACCTGCGAGTAGTTCATCCATTGTTATTGTGGCTTTAGCCATATTTTAAGTTATTAATAAACCATTCCCGACTACGCGGACAGGTTCATCAATACTCCTCTCTTAAAGTTAATATTTCTTGATGCATGCCAAAACACGCGCACACCTAGATTATTGCTTATTGTACACTAGTGGCGCTCATCTGTCTAGACAAGGAGCCGAGAACGAGCGTAGGCCACACTGGTGCTCGTCAAGAGAATGGCGCCTAGTAGTGGCATGATGAATTCTTCTGGACCGGTTGTCGGGAGAGTGCCTGTAGTTGAGGTGGTGGCCGCCTGCTGCGCTGTCGCTTGTTGCTGCGATGCACTGGTGGTCTTTGATGCATCGGCATTCCCATCAGCCTGCTGATTCGAAGCCGCTTGTTCCTCAAGCGCGCGCTTTAGATCGTCAGCCGTAGAGGAGGTTTGAGAAGTCTGGCTGTCTGACGAGGTGTCTGTGGCTACAGCGGTCGAGTTGCTCTCTGTCGCAGTCTTTGCGGTATAATTTTTTACCACAAATATACCACCAATAATTAGTCCCAATAGTAGCGCTCCCACCAGCACATATCCAACAATGTTTCCTTGCTGCATCCGCTGTGCCATGTATCCAGTACCTCTTAAATAACTTTGTGTATTATACCTCAATTCACATTAAAAGGCAACGTACAGATTATGCTACACTGGGTACATATGATAGTTACAATTGACACCGGTGGAACAAAAACTCTTGTCTCATCATTTAGCACACGTGGAAAAATTAGTGAATCAGTCAAATTCCCTACCCCACTCGACCCGCATGAGTACGTAAAACAACTCAAAGAGGTAGTGCGCGCGCACTATCAGCCCGAAGATGTTCAGGTCATTGTAGTAGCGATTCCGGGCGTCATTGATAATGGCATCGTGAAGTGGTGTGGCAATCTCCCATGGGTTAATGTCGATCTAGGCAAAAAACTCAAAGACCTACTGCCCGGCGTTCCCTTGTTTATCGAAAATGATGCCAAGCTGGGCGCACTCGGTGAAACGCGCAGCCTCCCCACACTACCCGTATCCTCACTATATGTCACCATTAGCACCGGCATCGGTGGCGGTCTGGTCGTGGACGGCAAACTAGACCATGGACTACGTTTTAGCGAAATCGGTCACATACCTCTTGAGTTTGATGGCAAAGTGTGTATCTGGGAGTCGTTTGCGAGCGGTCATGCAATCGTTGCAACCTACAAACAATTCGCACGTGACATCAAGAGCAAGAGAGTCTGGCGACAAATTGCCGACCGGATGAGCCGTGGCTTCCTAGTGGTTATTCCCACCATTCAGCCCGATATTATCATTATTGGCGGCAGCGTCGGCACGTATTTCGAACGATATGGTGAATACCTGCGGGATGCGCTCATCGAGCACCTCCCGGCACATATTGCGTGCCCAAAGATTGTACAAGCCCAACACCCAGAAGAAGCAGTTATTTACGGTTGTTATTACTATGGCAAAGATTACCTCACTGATAAGAAAGCTCGAGGGTAGCTACGGCCATCCAGCCGCAGACTCCGCAACAATCAGCTTCCAAACCGGTCATGCTTTTCACTGGAACTATCGTGAGCGTACTCTCACCTATAACCCAGCACACCCACATGCAGAACAATATCTATTTCATGAATTAGCACACGCGCTCCTGGCACACAAAAGCTACTCTAGCAGCGTGCAACTCCTTGAGATGGAGCGAGATGCATGGCAAGAAGCATTACAGCTGGCACATGAGTACGGAACGACAATCGATGAGGATATTGCACAAGAATCGCTCGATAGCTACCGGGACTGGCTACACCAGCGATCACTCTGCCCTCGCTGTGCGGCCACCGGCGTTGAATCGACCAGCTTTCACTATGCCTGCCTCGCCTGTGGTCACTCATGGCGTAGCAATGAAGCGAGAAACTGCGCCCTCCGGCGTGTCAGCAAAAACAAATAGCCGATTCACTGTGAATCGGCTATTTGTACGCTATACCTCTGACTATTTGTCAGTAGCTTTTTTTGTGCGGCGTGAAATACGACCGCCTTTTGCGCCTGCAATACGTGCAAGCTCAGGATTAGCAGCGAATCCACCAGTATGACCATTGCGGCCACCTTTTGCGCCAATTTTAGCGTAAAAGTTAGGATCTTTTGCCAAGTTCTTTGCAGCAGCTTTCACGCCACCAGCTTTAGTTCCTGCCATGATAGGAATCTCCCTGCCCATATGGGCTATATTAAAAGGGCCGACGCTACCCCTGTTACAGTTCGCGCAGACCCTCGCTTTACCTCACATCTGAGATGTGTATGACTTTATATTAGCACAAACGCTACAAAATGTCAATGGTTACACTCAATGTTTTTATGGTATAAAAACTATTGTACTTATGCTGCTGGTGAGTTATTATAGGGAGGCACCTGTTTGAATCTTCAAAAACTACGAGATTCACCACAAATAGGATTCTTGCTTTCTGCGAGATCCAAGAATCCACCACACAGCAAAAGAGCCCCTTGCGGGCTTCTTTTATTGACAATCGTTTTGCGCAGTGCTACCATGAAACAATCTCGTAGCCCTGCTCACGCAGCTACGTTACTCCATTTTTACACAATCTGGCTTTCATTATTAACATATCCACCACAAGGAGTGTCTGTTTATGGAAAATAGTTTCGACAAATTAACCGATCATCATGCCTGGGCAAGGCGCGAACAGAAGATTAAGCTGCATGAAGAGATACAGCTATGGGGCGAGCGCATCCTACCCCTGCTGCACGAGGAAGGAGCCGAGGACCTGGGGGACCGCATAGCGTTATTCGAATTTCTTATGGGCTCGGTCGAGCGAGGTGATATGGATGTCGCGAGTGAATTTCGTCGACTTGAGATGTACTTGAGTGAATCAACCCGCAGCTGGTATACAGATCGGCTAGGCTCCGTCAGCGAAGATATGCGAGTAGAAATAGCCCGCAGGCAATTTATGACTTGGCTCAAGCTATTCAAGGCTGGCCGCGCCCAGCAGTAGGAGTATCCAAAGAAAAAGGAGCTCCTATTCGGAACTCCTTTTTATAATTCGGCACCGTGCTAGTTTCCCACTTGTGGCAGTATAATCGCCGCTGATGAGCTTGACTTCTGTGTTCGGAATGGGAACAGGTATTTCCTCATCGCCATGGGCACCGAAGAAGGGGGTCTGAAGCGCTTGGTCCCGTATGCTCTCCACGGTGGGCCAAACCCCTTTATTCGATGTCCTTGCTGCACGTATGTATTGTAAATGATTGACCGGTGTTATAAACACCAATTACTAGTTAAGTCTATCTCTTTACCCCTGTCAATGCAAGCATTGACGTCGGTAAAGAGAACATAAAAAGGCAATGGGACTATTAGTATGCTTCGGCTCCATATGTTACCATACTTCCACCTTGCACCTATCAAACAGATCGTCTCTCTGTGTCCTCATAGGGAAATCTAATCTTGAGGTTAGTTTCGCGCTTAATATGCTTTCAGCGCTTATCTAGTCCGCACATAGCTACTCGACAATGCAGCAGGTGGCCACAATCGATACACCAGAGGTGCGTCCGCCCCGGTCCTCTCGTACTAAGGGTAGATCCTCTCAAATTTCCTAACGTCCATACCGGATATAAACCGAACTGTCTCACGACGTTCTGAACCCAGCTCGCGATAAGCCTGTTATCCCCAGGGTAACTTTTATCCGTGTGCGCTGTCGATCCCACGTTCATGTAACAAATGTTACGTACAGCGGGTCACTTGCTCCGACTTTCGTCTCTGATTGGAGTGTCATCCTCACAGTCAAGCTGGCTTGTGCGCATACACTATCACTTCGATTTCCATCCGAAGTTAGCCAACCTTTGAACGCCTCCGCTACTCTTTAGGAGGCAACCGCCCCAGTTAAACTACCCATCATACACGGTCCTCTACCCAGATAATGGGCAAAGTGAGATCAAAATTACAACAAGGTTGGTATTTCACCTGTGGCTCCACAAATACTAGCGTATCTGCTTCAAAGCCTCCCAACTATGCTACACATGTTGCAACTCGGATCAATGTAAAACTGTAGTAAAGCTCCATGGGGTCTTCTCGTCCTGGTATGGACAGACG
>APMI01013134.1_pt1 | contig 36850 bp, 39 predicted proteins | sample 667938 | NCBI WGS metagenome assembly APMI01 (sample SAMN01084076, study PRJNA167559) | wastewater metagenome | biome: Wastewater | place: Denmark: Ejby Moelle, Odense | collected 2011-11-28
AAACCTAAACCAACCTGACCAATAATTTTAAAAATTCCACTTAGTCCGTCTTTATTTTTCTTTATTTTTTTGAGATAATCATCTATAAAACCTATGGCGCCCATCCAAACCATTGAAACCAATAACAAAACAATATATACATTGGTAATTCTGGTAAATAATAATACAGGAATAATGGTTGCAAAAATAATAATGAAACCTCCCATGGTAGGTGTTCCCTCTTTTTGTTTTTGCCCTTGTAAGCCTAGGTCTCTTACCAATTCTCCCATTTGTTTATTTCTAAGAAAATTGATGATTCTTTTACCATAAACTAAGGCAATGACTAAAGATAACAAAACGGCCATTGCAGCTCTGAAAGAAATATATTTCAGTAAATGCAATCCTGGAATGTCTATTCCGTGGTTCGTGAGGTATTCGTATAGGTAGTATAGCATAATTTCAAAAATTTTAGATGTTAGATTTTAGATTTTAGATGTTTGAAGACATATAAAATCCTCATCAAAAATTACTTGCTCATCAATTTATATAATTCTACAATCGTTTCTTTATCATCAAAATGATGTTTTACACCATTAATTTCTTGGTATGTTTCGTGACCTTTTCCAGCAACGAGAACAATATCTTTGGGTTCGGCAAATTTTATAGCCATTTTTATCGCTTCTTTTCTATCTGGTATTACCGTGAACTTGCTGAAATTCTGCGGTTCTACACCCGCTTCAATTTCTTTGATAATTTCCGTAGGATTTTCCGTTCTAGGATTATCCGTAGTGATAATTGCCAACGTAGATTTTCTTGTTGCAATTTTTCCCATTTCTGGGCGTTTTGCGTGATCTCTGTCGCCACCACAACCGAAAACAGTAATTAATCTTTCGTTTTTGGTGCGAATTTCGTTGATGGAATCTAAAATATTTTCTAGTGCATCAGGAGTGTGAGCGTAATCTACCACGAAAAAAATTCCGCCGTCAGATTTCAAAGTTTCAAATCTTCCGTTCACTCTTTTTAAGGTAGAAATTGCTTGTAAAACCTCTTCTTCATTAAAACCTAATTCTACAGCAATGGCAAAAGCCAACAATAAATTATAAACGTTGAATTTCCCAGTTAAAGTCGTCCAAAATTCTTTAGTATTGAAATTCAAAAGCATTCCGTTGAAATCAACTTCCAAAACTTTGCCGTGATAATCTGCCAATGTTTTCAAAGCGTAAGATTTTTTCTTTGCTTTGGTGTTTTGAAGCATTACATTGCCGTTTTTGTCATCAATATTGGTAATTGCAATGGCTGTTTCTGGCAATTCGTCAAAAAATCTTTTTTTGGTTTTTAAATATTCATCAAAAGTTTTATGATAATCCAAATGATCATGCGTAAGATTGGTAAAACCTGCTACTGTAAAATGCAAACCTTCAATCCTATCCTGGTGAATTCCGTGCGAAGAAACTTCCATAAAAGCAAATTCGCAGCCTTTTTCTACTGCTTTTGCCAACATTTGATTGAGACGAATGACATCTGGCGTAGTGTGTGTAGAAGGAATAATTTCGTCACCAATTCTATATTCTACGGTAGAAATTAATGCAGATTGATACCCTAAATTTTTAAAAATATCAAAAAGTAGAGTAGAAGCTGTGGTTTTTCCGTTGGTGCCTGTAATCCCAATTAGTTTTAGGTTTTCTGAAGGATTTCCATAGAAATTGGCGGCTAATTTACCTAGTGTTTTAGAAGAATTTTTAACTTGAATATAATTAATTCCGTCAACTAAATTTTCTGGTAAAACTTCGCAAACAATAGTTTTTGCTCCTTTTTCAATCGCTGAAGAAATGTAAGAATGTCCATCTGAAACCACACCTTTAATGGCAACATAGAGCGAACCTTCGGTAACTTTTCTGCTATCGAAAACAAGTTCTGTAACTTCTGAATTTAAGTTTCCAAAAGTTTCTAAAACTGGGATTTTATGTAATAATTCTTGTAAAATCATTTTAATTTTGTAACTCTAAATAAATTCTTTGGTTTTTATGAATTACACTTCCTTCTTCGGGAAATTGGTTTTTAATTTTTCCTACGCCTTTGTAATCTACTCTATAACCCAAATTTTCTAATTGAGGGATTACATTTTTGCCCATTAATCCTTTCAAGTTGGGTAAAACTCCTCCTTTTAATTCCACTTTTACAGTGGGTTGCATCATTTTTCTAAGATCAACTTTTTTATTGGTAAGCATTTCTTTTTCAACGTTTAACGGTGTTTTAAGGAATACTTTTCCTGCAATTTCTTTAAAAATTGGTGCGGCAACTTTAGCTCCAGAATAACCAATAGCTGTATTGGGCTGATTAATCATTACATAGCACGTATATTTTGGATTATCTGCTGGGAAAAATCCTGCAAAAGCAGCTTGATACTTCCCTGAACTTTTCCAGTATTCAAACCTTGCGGTTCCTGTTTTTCCTGCCAATTTTATATTTGGGGTGTAGATACTTTTTGCCGTTCCTTTTTCTACGGTCTTGGTGAGCATTTTTGTCATTAATTCTATAGCTTCAGTAGATGCCATTTTATCTACCAAAACTTCTGGCTCTGCCTGATATTCTATTTTTCCGTCTTTTACAATTTTTTCTATAAATAGAGGTTTTACCATTTTGCCTTTATTGGCAATGCCGTTGTAAAAAGTAGCTAGTTGCAAAATGCTAAACCTAGAAGAGTAACCATATGCTAGAGAAGCCAATGCTCCTTTGCTCCATTTTTTATTTTCTGGCGTCACGATGGATGGTGTTGCAATGCCTGGAAGTTCTATTTTCATTTTGTCAAAAAGTTTCCATTTTTTAAAATGTTTTATAAAAACTTGAGGATCGTTACCATAGTACTTTGTAATAAGTTTAGAAGCACCTACGTTACTAGATTCTGCCAAAACATCACTTATATCATAAATTCCGTTTCCTTTTACGTGAGAATCAGACATCGCTAAATCAAAATACCTCCATTTTCCGTTTCCTACGTTTACAGTGGTGCTTTCATCTATAAAACCATCATCCATAGCAGCAAGAAGAGACACTGTTTTGAAAGTAGAACCAGGCTCTGTAGCATCTTTTAGAGAATAATTATAAGCATCTACGTATTTTACTTCATCGTCTTTTCCTTCTTTTCTTAGATTTACCATTGCTCTTATTTTGCCAGTTTCTGTTTCCATTACCAAAACAGAACCGTGGTCTGCTTCGAAATGAATAAGCTGTTTTTCTAGAGCAGAGTGTGCAATATCTTGAATTCTTAAATCTATAGTGGTATAAACATCTTTACCATCAATAGGTTCTTTTACCTTCCAGTAATCTATTGGTTTCCATTGAGATGAGTTTACTCTTTGTTCGTATCTAGTGCCATCTGTGCCGGATAAAAATTTACTAAAAGCACCTTCTAGACCTCCTTTTCCTCGTTCGTCATCCATTCCTATGGTTCCAGCACCAATTTGCGCTGTCGCCAATTCTCTTTTATAATTTCTTTCGATGATAAGGCATCTATTTTTCTTAAACTTTCCTGTTTTTTTATCTTCTTTGCTAAATATTGGGAACTTTTTAATCCTATCATATTGGTCAAAATCTAGACCTTTTACCAATGCATAGTATTGATTTTCTTTTTTTCTTTGTTCGTCAAATATTTTTCTGTAGTGAGCTCTAGGTTTTCCAAACATTCTGCTAAGAGAATCGGTAAGTTTACCAATATGATTGGTGTATGTAGTGTCTTTGATGGTTTTAAAATCTACATAGATATCATATCTCATAACGGTAGTTGCCAAAATAGAACCGTCTGCTGCAAAAAGATTACCTCTAGCTGCTTTTAGTTTGGCTTCTCTGTAATTATTGCTGATGAAGTTTTTCTCAATACTATCTACATTGGTATGTTGTAGAAAGAAAATTCTTCCTAAGAAAACTATAAATACGATGAAAGCTACCCCTGCAAAAAGGTAACCCCATTTTAGTGCTTTGGAGCGTTTGTTATCGTATTCATTAATTTTGGTTGCCATTCTTCTGTATGCTGTCTAATTTTATTAAGAGTTTATGCGGATGATTTTCTAGTGATACTAAGGAATCTCCTTCCATTTCTTTGCTTAGTTCAGATTCCATTTTTACTTTAATGAGTCTGCTTTGTGCATAGGCGTTTCTAGATTTAAACTCTTCTGCCTGTTCTTTTAATTGGTTTACTTTTTCTATTTTTTTGCTTACCAAATGGTTGCTGTAGATCATAATCATCATCAAAGCGAAAATCAACAAGAAATATTTGTAATGAACTTTTACTTCATCACGATTCAAGAAATTTCCTTTAACAATGTCTAGAAAAGTAAGTTTCTTTTTTGGTTTATTATATGTTGCTCTTTTTGCCATATTTGGTTGTCTGTTTTTGGTTGATAGTTGATAGTCATTGTGCAAACAACTGACAACCATTAACCATCAACTAAAAACTATAATTTTATTCCCACTCTCATTTTAGCGCTTCTTGCTCTAGAGTTTTGTTCTATTTCTTCTACCGTTGGTATTATGGCTTTGCTTTTTAATAATTCAAAAGCTTTAGCGTAATTACCATAGATGTCTCTTTGTGGTTCGCCTTCAAACATTCCGTTTTTTAAAAATCTTTTGACTAAACGGTCTTCTAAAGAATGGTAAGAAATAATCACTAATCTTCCTTCTTTTTTCAAAATGTTATAAGATTGCTGAAGCATTTCTTTCAAAACATCCAATTCCTGATTAACTTCTATTCTTATTGCCTGAAAAACTTGCGCAAAGAATTTGTTTTGTTTAAAATGAGGAATGTAGCTGAAGATTTTTTTAAGATCTTCTGTTGTATTTATTTTTTTGTCTTTTCTGTAATGTACAATTTCTCTTGCCAATTTTCTAGCTTCTCTTAGTTCGCCATAATAATAAAAAAGGTCTGCCAATTGTTCTTCTTCATAATCATTAATCACTTTTTTGGCATCTAAACCTTGTAGTACATTCATCCTCATATCTAGCGGCGCATCACTTCTGGTAGAAAAACCACGTTCTGCTGCATCAAATTGATGAGATGATACTCCCAAATCTCCTAAAACACCATCTACACTAGAAATCCCAAACATTAATAATGAATTTTCTAAAAATCTAAAATTCTGATTGATGAGGGTAAATCTTTCATCATCTATAGAATTATTAAGTGCGTCTAAATCTTGATCAAAGCTGTATAGTTTACCTTTATCTGAAAGTCTTTTTAGGATTTCTCTAGAGTGTCCGCCTCCTCCGAAAGTTACATCTACGTAAATTCCGTCAGGATTGGTAATGAGAGCATCTATGCTTTCGTGTAATAAAACAGGATTGTGGTACATATTCTAGATTTTAGATTTTAGATTTTAGATTTTAGATTTGCTACTTCTTACATCTTCGAATTTAAAATCTGTTTTATTTATTATTCAAAGTCAATTTCTCCCATTACTTCCTCTGTTAGTTTCCCGAAATCTGCTTCATTGGTTGCAATTACTTTTTCGTATGCGTCTTTGTCCCAAATTTCGAATAGTTCACCAGCGCCAGAAATTACAATTTCTTTATTGAGATTGGCAAACTGCTTTAGGTCTTTCGGGATTAAGATTCTTTCAGAAGAATCTAGCTCTACATTTTTTACACCTGCGGTAAACATTCTTATGAAATCTGCATTTTTCTTTACAAATCGGTTGAGACCGTTTATTTTTTTCATCAGGTTTTCCCAAGGTTTCATAGGATAAACTTCTAAGCAATTTTGGAACACAGAACGTTTGACCACAAAGTTCTTATCGTCAGAACTTTGTAGCAACTTAACTAATGACGAAGGAAGCTTTAATCTGCCTTTGTCATCAATCTTGCATTCATATGTTTCATAGAAATTCATCATTTGGAGCAAATTTATATATTATTTTCTAAAATTTCCCACTTTTTCCCACTTTTGTGGTTAATGTTGATAACTTTTTACTGTTGATGGTGATTGTAGGTAATTAATTGATAGTAAAATACTTAGTTGGTTTTTATAAATGACAAGTGATTGATTTTCAAAAAAAAGAAACCAAGAGTAAAAAATGAAAAGATTAGCATTAAATAAACATTCAATTAATCTTAAATTTTGTATTTTTGCGAGATACACGTCATTTTATGATATTTAGTACAAAAAAAGAGAAAAAATATACTTTTTTAGAAAGCGGAGAAGGGCATCCTTTGGTTCTGCTGCACGGTTTAATGGGTGGTTTGAGTAATTTTGAAAAAACAATTTCTTATTTTTCTAGCAGAGGGTTCAAGGTTTATGTTCCGCAGCTTCCTATTTATGATTTGCCTATTCTAAATACTAATCTTAATAGCATTGCAAAGTTTGTTGCCAGATTTATAGAAGATAAAATTGGTAAAAAAGTGACTTTGGTAGGCAATTCTATGGGTGGTCATATTGGTCTTATTCTTACGCTAGCACATCCAGAATTGGTGCATTCTCTTGTTTTAACTGGTAGTTCTGGTTTATATGAAAGAAGCTTTGGAGAAACTTTCCCAAGAAGAGGAGACAGAGATTACATTAAGAAAAAAACCGAAGAAGTTTTTTATAATCCAGAAGTGGCCACAGAAGAATTAATAGACGAGGTTTTCGGGGTAGTAAATGATAGGATGAAGGGTATAAAGACCGTTTTACTGGCAAAAAGTGCGATTAAACACAATATGCTAAATGATTTGCCGAAAATAAAACAACCAACTTGTATTATTTGGGGAAAACAAGATGGGGTTACACCACCAGATGTAGCAGAGGAAATGGATAAACAAATTCCTAATTCTGATTTGTATTGGATCGATGAATGCGGACATGCTGCCATGATGGAGAAACCAGAAGAATTTAATGAAATTCTGTACCACTGGTTGAAAGAAAAAATTTAGTCAACTTAGAAAAACTTATATTCTCGTAGATTTAGCAATTTGGGCAGATTTTTCTTAATCAGCTTTTATGCTAAAACTGCGAGTTTTTTTATAAAAAAACGATATGCAAATTAAAACAGCAATTTTTGTAAAATCTAGCGGAAAATGGCAAGAATGTCCAGAACCAGAACTTCCAGAATATGCCTTTATTGGGAGAAGTAATGTAGGGAAATCTTCGCTCATTAATGCGATGATGAATCATAAAGATTTAGCAAAAACATCACAAACTCCGGGTAAAACTCAATTAATCAATCATTTTTTAGTGAATGAAAATTGGTATCTTACCGATTTACCAGGATATGGTTATGCCAAAGTTTCTAAAAGCTTAAGAAAAGATTTTGAAAAGCTCATTACCAATTATATTCTCAATAGAAAAAACTTGGTTAATCTTTTTGTTTTGATTGATATAAGACATACCCCACAAAAAATAGACTTAGAATTTATGGAATGGTGCGGAGAAAATGGCGTTCCTTTTTCTATCGTTTTTACCAAATTAGACAAATTGAAACCAGGCGCTGCAGATAGAAACATAGATGTTTATAAAACTAAACTTCTAGAAACTTGGGAAGAGTTGCCAGATATCTATATCACTTCTGCCGAAAAAAAGATTGGAGGAGAAGAAATTCTGAAATTCATTGGAAAAACCAATGATTATTTGCAGAAAAATAAGATTAAATTTCAATAATGGAGAATATTACTTGGAGCATAAAATCTTTTGAAGAATTATCTACCAAAGAATTGTACGAAATCTTGAAGGCAAGACAAGAAGTTTTCGTGGTAGAGCAAACTTGCTATTATCTAGATGCGGATGGAAGTGATGAAAAAGCACTTCATCTTTGGGCAGAAAAGCAGGGAAAAATTGTAGCCTATTGTAGAATTTTTTCACAAGGAATAAAATATCCTGAAACATCAATTGGTAGAGTGCTCACGCATCCCGAATTTAGAAATTTACAATTGGGAAAAATCTTAATGAAATTTGCTCTGCAAGCTATAGAAATACGGTTTAAGACAAAAGAATGTAGAATTTCGGCACAAGATTATTTGCTGGATTTTTACAAAAATTTTGGATTTACTGACACTGGGAAAAAATATCTAGAAGATGATATACCACATACAGAAATGGTGAGAATTTAAATTCTCACCATTTTGTGTTCTTTACTTGCGTTATGGTAAAAGAACCGAAGATATAATAGTTGGTTTTTTAGTTTGTGATTCAAAGATATTATTAAAATAAATCTCAACATTACGGAAATCCTGAAGACGATTTAGAGAAATTAATTATATATGCTTATTTCTAATTTTGGAGAAAGAGATAATAATATTTGATTATAAATAGGAACAATTAAAAAGCTTATCATTACGATAAGAGTAGCAAAGAGTAAAAAGTATCCATATTGATCCGAATTGTATTTTTCAATAATATTTATTTTTTCAAAGACAACTTTTAAAAGAACAAAAGCCAGAAAATAAGAAATAATACTTATTAATATTCCGGAGGTACAAAATATTGAAACAATTCTTAAAAATTCAGATCTTGATGCTTGATTTTTAGATAAAATCACATAAGAATCTTGAATAACCGTTACCATTTCTTTTCCAAAAAAACTTGCACTAACTAAAATGCCACAAAAAATAATTGCATAATAATTGAAATTATCCTCTGCTATTGCTTCTTTTTTTATTTTTTTCGTGATAATTTTACTTACAAATATTGTCAAAAAAGTGTAAACTAGAATTGTTGTTGTAAGAAATAAAATTTTATTGATTTCCATAATTGTTTGATTTTAAGGTTATTTTCCATTTGTTTTGATTAGCTGTTTCTATTGGGATAATTCCTGGAGGAATGAAATCTGTGGTTTCCCAAACTATATATTTTTTTCCAAAATAATTAAATTTTTGTCCATCAATTGGTAAGTTTATAGCAATTATTGAGTGACTATAAAAGTTACTTGACAAAAGTAGCACATCATAATTGTAGTGATCAAGTAAGGTGTAAAGTAATAAAGTACGAGTGTCACAATCTCCTTTTAAATTAGCTAAAAATTCAACTGGAGAATTGATGCCATTTCTTTGATTTGGATCACAATTCGCATTTGGTGATTTAAAATATTCTTTAATAAATTGTTCTTTATACAAAGTAGGGTCACAATTTTTATCAAGAACTAATGAATATGGAATATCTTGAACAAAACTCACAATCATTTCAGCGAATTGCAAATTATTTAGTTTTTTTTGTTTTCTTAAATTATCAAATAATTGATATATCCCTGTAATATAATTTTTATCATTTTCTTTCAGTGAGTGAATAAAATATCCATAATCACTTTCTGGAAGATTATTTTTATATTGGTGAGAGTATTTCAAATCTCTTGCTTTTATGCTATATTTTCCTTCGTATTCGTTTTTTGAATAATCTTTCCATTTTCTAAAGTGTGTAATCAAAGAATCATTATAAGTAGGATTTTGTGAGTCTTTTACTTTTTCAATTGTGCGAATTTCTGTTGGTTCATCTTTTACTTTAGGAATATTGACAGCAGTTTTTGGTGATTGAAATGTTCTTAAAATACTTGAAATAAAAATTATAAAAAACAAAATACTAATAATAGGCAGTAAAAATTGCATCAAAGGACGGAAAAATCTTATGATTAGTCCTAATATAATAAATGGTAAAAAATAAATTAAATAAGGGAAAAATATAATGATAAGAATAGTCCAAAAAATAATTCCTAAAACAGTGCCACAACCTACATTTTCCTGATAATTGTTATTTCTGTATTTCCAATTTCCCCAATATTTTCCCTTTTTATCTTTATACCAATATTGTTCGCGATAATATTTTCCTTTATATTCTTTTTCTCCAGTTCTAATATTGGTTTTTATGAGAGCTAATTCTTCCCAATTTCCCCAATAGGTTTTGGTTTTACATTCGCACCAATATTCTTTTCTAAAACGACTATGCAAAAACTCTGTTTTTCCTGTAGGAATTTTTGTAGGAATACAAATTTCTGGCTCTTTAATATAGATTTTTTCTTCAATTTCTATATTTTCTTCATCTGCAATAAACCCGAAAATTTCTCCTTCTATAACTCCGAAAGATTCTTTTCCGTCTGTTTGTTGTAGTTTTTGAGAAATATTCCTTCTTTCAGTAAATTGAGAATGATGAATGCTTATGTGATAATAATCTGACCCTTTTTTTATACACGTAGAAATCTTTTCTGGAAGATTTTTTTCAGGAAATTTTTTAATTTCGTCATAAGGTGGTACTTCTTCTAATTTTTCAACATTAAATAGTTCTGAGTCATAGATTTCTATGTTATAAAACTTACTTATGGTATTTTCTCCTTCAAACTGACCACGATACTTTCCTTTTAGGATGCCTTTAACATGTGTTTTTCTTTCTTGTTTCCCCCAATATTTAATAATGTAAAATTTTCCCTTCTCATCTTCCATTATATCCGAAACATAATGAGGTTTTGGAATTTCTGGAGAAGTTCCCTCAATTGTCTCTGATTGTGATTCAGAAATATTTGATTTATTTATTTTAAAAAAATTAAACACTTTTTGTGAGTTTGGTATTTAAATTATCAGATAATATTAAGATTAGTCATTATTTTCTTTTTCATTATTATAAATGAACTCTAAAAAATCTTTTTCAGACTTATGCTGCACTTCTACAAATAATTTTTGTGTACGAAAAGGAGGGTTTTTCCAAAATTGATATTTTTCAGTGAAGATGTCTGCAATTTCTTTCTTGGTTTCGTCTAGCATTATGTAATATTTTTCTGGACAGTGGTTTTTTAGTTTCTCTAGTTCACTGAAAATTTTTGTTTCTAGTTCTTTGTTTAGTATTTCTATTTTATTTTGCAAAGTGTTTCCGTAGTTATGAAGATGTATCTCATATTCCTTTTTTATGAGTGATGATTCATATCTTTGCTTTTCTATAAAAAATTCCGTCTTTTTTCCAATTCTATATTTTTTATAAATAGGAAAAGAGAAAACAAAGATTGATAATAGAGTTATGAACCAAGATAGCGGGTTTTCTTTTAGAATAATTTTCATAGAAGTTATATAAAAGTTGCTTTTATTGATTAGTTTTTCTAGGCTATCGTAGCGTTCTTTTTTTTCTATAATGATAGTGGTGATATTTTTTTTATACCTTTCAAAATCATTTTTGAGATAGGGATTTGTAAAATTTATTTTGGCGATTTCATCTAGAAAAATTTCGTTATTGTTCTTTTCATTTAAGAGAAGGTCTTCTATTTTATCATATAGGACGTCAAATTGCTGTTTATTTTTTTTATTAAAAGGCAAACTTTTAAGATTTTCGAGTTTTTTCTGAAGAGAGGTTCCTCTTAATAAAGTAAAATAATCACCACTAACTTTTTCATCTAGAGTTAAATAAGAATTATGTAATTGAACAGAATCATTAATGCTCATAAATTTTACCTTTTCTTCAAATTGGTTTCTATATTGTGTTTCTTTTTTCACAAATGAAGAATCGGCAGAAAGTATTTCGGTCAGTTTAAATTCTATTTTATAGCGATTTAGAGAGCGGTCAGATGATTTTTTTAGTAATAAAACATTGAGAGGTTGAGCTACAATTATTGCAATAAAAATAATGAAAACATACCTCAAAAAGAATGAAATATTATAATCAAAAACAAGGGGTTTTACTTCACCTATAACCTTACCATTTTTTTTGATGGGAGTTGGTAGAAGAATAGGTGAGATAGTATAAATCAAAAAAACATAAATTAGGGCAATTAGTAACCCCCAAAAAATTCCTATTGGTGTAGATAAAAATAAATTTCCCTGAAAAGCATTATACAAAAAGGAAAATCCACTAATACAGCAAAGAGTAAAAATTACAAACACGAACAAGCCAATTCCAACAAAAGCATTGCTTGTTCCGCTTTTGTTAATCATCTGAAAATCATCTCCTGAAAATTTCAGGAAAAAATTTTTAATGGAAGAATTATTGTCGTTCATTTTAATTCGGAGTTATATTTCTTGAATATATTTTTCTGGGTTTTCGTCTATTTTTTGTTTTTCTCTTTCTTTGTATTTTTCTACGGCATAATCTGTAAGTTCCTTTTGGATTTCTGCAATTTTCACTTTTTCAAATATTAATTTATCTGCTTCGTGATTAATGACAAGATGTCTTTCTATACCTTCTTTGTCAGTATATAAATCATACCTCACTTCTATCCCATTTTCTGCAAGTTTCATTTCATTTCTATTTTCATAGAGGTAATCATAAGGCGATTTTATAAGCATCATTTTAAAAAATATAGGCGTGAGTTCTATTGCTAGAAAAAGCAGAGTAATAAAAATTGTAATTAGAGTTCCTGCCACTTCGTGAGCTTTTTTAATACGGATGAGCAAACCATCTAAACTTGCGGCTTTTTTGCCAGCATCTGCAATGTCTTGTTTGTATTTTGCTTCGTTTTCTGCTTTGTCTTGTTCAGCTTTTTTGTATTCTGGTGTTTGTTTTAGAGTTGCAATCTTAGTTTCTGTTTCACCTTTTAACCTTTCAAATTGCTTTGCTCTAGGTCCATAATCGGCACCATTTCCATTTTTTCCAGAAATTTCTGCGGATAAGTTTGCAGAATATTCAGATGACATTTTTTGTAAATCATCAATGTCTTTTTGAATTTTCCCAAGATTTTTTTCGGTTTGTTCATTTGCCTTTTTAAAATTTGTTTCGGCGAGATTAATGAGATTTGTTTTTTCTTTTTCTTGTTCCTTTTGGATTTCTAAATCAATTTCTGTTTTAAACATTCTTATTTCCACAGGTTTAGAAATAGAGATTGCAATAATACATCCCATAATTAGTCTTGGTAATGAGCTTTTAAATTCTTGCATTGTAATTGCTTCGGTTCCATCACCTTTTCCTGTACTTGTTACAATAAATCTGTCTATATTATAAATCATCAATCCCCAGATAATTCCAAAAATAATAGAAAAAATTACCGTTGGAATATCAATAGGGATTTCTGTTGCGCTTTTAGCAACTTGCATTTTATCTAAAACATTTTCTGTTTTTGGAGAAAATATAGTATAAAAAGCATAACCACCAGAAAGTGATGCCATAATTCCTGTGGCAAGAACTATTCCTCCCATACAAAAGTATTTTACTTGATCAGAATATGTTGCCCTTTCTAGTAAAAAAGCATCACCACCAGCGCAGTTCCACATAAATTTCATTAGATTGCTTGGCTTTGGCGTAGTATAATTTTCCATTATATATAGTTTTTGATGTTAAATGAAGTTGGTTGATATTTTAAAGAGTATTTTTTGATTTGAGGTTTAGGAATATTGGTTTGAATTGTTTTTGCCACAGTTTCAAAATTATTTTGAATGTATGCAAGTCTTAAATTAATTATTTCAACCTCAAATGTTTCAAGAAAAGTGGGTTCTAGTTTTTCAGGAAATATTTTATTAGTTACACTAAATTCTAGAAAAAAGGTTTCTTTTTTTCTAAACCCATAAACAATAAATTCTAAAGAATTTGGCATTTGATTATTAAAAATTTCTATTACTTGTGGATTTATAGATTTATGAAATCCTTTTAGTTCATAATATAATGCGTTTTCAAAATCATAAGCTAATGTGAAAACAGATTTATCAAAAACTATTTTATTAGAAAAATAAAGAGTTTTCTTTTTTAGAATTCTATTTCGCTTGAGAAGAATTTTCATAAATTTTCCATAAATCTTTAGTCTAAAAGAGATATTTATTAGGATTTTTCTAATAGAGCTTGTAAAAGTGAAATATTTTAAAATATTGACCATTCTAAAATTTTATATTATTTACATTCAGCGCAATAACTCCTATCAACATACACTTTACTATTCCCAGAATAGTAATAGCAACCGCCTCTTTTTCCTACGTATAACTCATGTCCATTATATGAGCATTTTTTCGTTGAGGTTTTTTTTGGGGTATAATTATTAGCATAAAATGATTGTTTGCTAGATCCACTATTGCAGACGCCACAAGTTCCACCAGACTTGCAATGTCCACATCTGGAACAATTGGAACAAGCAGAGCAATTGGCAGAGCCGGTACACTTACCATTATGTTTGTTTTCAAGTTTTATATTGTTAGATGCTAATAAAGAAACAAATGAAAAAAGATAGATTATAGATTTCATATTAGTAATTTTCTAAAGTTTTATGAAGTTCATTTCTGAAATTGTAGATCTCTTCCAGTGTGTTAAGTAATATTTTTTCTCCAGAATCTTTTCCGTTATGAAATAGTTCAATATATTTTTTAGAAGTATTAAAATGAAATCTACAAATTGGTTTACGGTTATTGTCATCTAATAAGACACCAAAATAAGATTGTGTATCTCTTCCTGCAATTCTATCTAAAGAAGTTTTTTCTCTAAGAATTGCTTTGATAATGTAAAAAGCTTCAATTTCTTCTTCTGTTGTAGTGCTTTTACTTTCTGACTTTTCATCAATAGAAATTTCTTGTTTTTCAGACTCTATTTTTTCATTTATGCTTAATGCAGATTTTAAACGAGAGCTTATAGATTCATTAATAGAAATACTCAATGCTCTTTTGGTATATTCTTTAAAAGCAATCATTCTATTGGCTGTGAGAGGTTTGTCAAAAAATTTATTAACAAGAAGTTTTACTAGTTCATCTGAAGGATTTTCTATTTCTTTTTCAAATTCGTTTCTAATGGCTTTTATATATTTCATTGCTTCAGCCGAATCAAGAATATTAGCAAGACTATATTCAGATTTTGTAAAATTTTGTAAAATTTTGATGGTATTATCTTTTAAGTCTTCTAAATTTACTGTAAGAAATGGTTTGTCATCCATAATGTTTGGTTTTTCCAAATCTGAATAGAAATTATAAACAATACCATTAGTTAGTACCCCAAATCTAGCCTTTGAAACGTGATAATATCTGTGAAGTTGAGAGTTATGTGCATCTGCATTCTCTTTCCAACTTTTGCATTCTATAATAAGAATTGGTTCCTCATCTTTTTTAATTAGATAATCTACTTTCTCTCCCTTTTTGGTTCCAATGTCGGCTATGTATTCTGGAATAACTTCTGTAGGATTAAAAACATCATAACCTAAAATTTGTATAAAAGGCATTACAAAAGCATTTTTTGTTGCTTCTTCAGTTTGTATCTGATCTTTAAGTCCGTTAACTCTTTGGTGAAGTTGTTCTAGTTTGATTTTTAATTCCATAGCTTTTGTTCTTATAACTTTTTGTCAAATTTATATTGATTAAAAAACATGTCCTTACGGGAATCCATAAAAACTAAAAAAATTAAAGGTGAGAAAAATAATTTCCTCACCTTTTGAAAACTTACTCTTTGCAAAAGTACCTTGCGAAATAAACCTGCTCTACGCAACAAATACAATTGCTAAGTAAAAAGACTATATGAAGTTAAATTACTATTCCAAAGGTAAAACATAGAAAAAAAGCTACCTTATGGATTTCCGTATTTTGAGAATTTTTTAAAAAAAATTAGTTGTTTTGTATAACAAGCTCATTTTCGATCATTTTTTCTGATATTTTTTTTAAGGCTTCTCTCAAGTTTTTTTTGGATTGGATAGATAAATTGAAAATTTCATTATCTGTTAGGTAATTATCATTATAATTTTTGATACAAGTAATCAGATAATATCTGTCATTAAAGACCAATGCTTCCAAAATTTTCTGAATTTTTTGGAGGGCGTTTTCTGTAGTTTTCATCATTTGTGTTGTGTGTTCTTATATAATGCCTAGATCTTTACATTTTACAATCATTTCAATATTGTTTTTAGCATTTAAAGTTTCTCTTAGGTCGTTCAATTTTTTTTCTAAAGAACTTATTCCATAGGGTTTTATGTCATTTTTTTTGAAATGTTCTTCTATTTCTTGTTGTTTATAACCTTTGGCAAGCATAGAAATAAGTGTTACATCATAATCAGAAAATTCGATAGAATTTTTTTTGATGCTGAATTTTATTTCTTGTGGCAAGAAATATCCTTTTTCTGCAACCGCTGTAATTGCCCTTTTCAGCTCTTTAGCATCATTTCTGCCTTTGCTTACAAAAGAGTTAACATTATATTTTTTGAAAAGATCTTCTATAGATTTTGGTTTGTTCTCTATCGAAAAAACAATTATTCTGAGGTCAGGGTATAGTTCTCTTACTTCTAGAATTAGTTGTCTTCCAGATTTTATAATTTGTTCACGATAATCTTCTTCGAATGATAAATCTGTGATTAATAAATCATAAGGTTGGTTTTCTGCAATAGATCTTTTAATTTTTGCCAAAGCATCATCACAATAATTTACAAATTCATAATTGGTAATTTGTAATTCGTCTAAAGTTTTGATAACGCCTAAGTTATAGGTTTCATAATCTTCGGCAATAAGCACTTTTTTAAACATATTTAAATAGGAATATTAATAGTTACAATTAATCCTTCTTTCGGATTTTTTTCAAAATTAATAACTCCATTTATTGCAGCAATACGGATTTCCATATTTTGAATGCCAGAACCTGATTTTTTTTCTAAATTTTGAATTCCTATACCATTATCTGTATATTTTATGAATATATTTTCTTGATTTTTTTCAAATTTTAGGGCAACTAAATTTGCTGAACTGTGTTTTTTCATATTAACCATCAGTTCCTGCAAAATATAGAAGAGTTCTTTTTTCTTTTTCTCAGAAAGAGGCAGCCATATATTTTCATTATTTCCTGCGATTAAAATTTGTGTTTCTTCGCAAGAATAAGAGGTGAGCATTGCAGATATTTTTTCGGAATACTCTAGCACTTCTTCTTCATTTTTTTCGTGGGAGATATCTCTAGATTTTTCGTAGAGGTTCTCTAATTGATCTAGTAGGTTTTCTTTTTCTATTTTTTCTTTATTTTGGATTTCTACCATTGTTTGGTATAGACCATTAGCAACCACATCATGTACTTTTTTAGAGTATCTAAGTTCGGTGTTTTTTATTTCGCTTTCTTTTTCTAGTTGAAGTAATTTTTTCCTTCTTTTGTACCAAAAATAAAATGCAACAATTCCTATGCTTAATAGCAGCAGAAGGAAATTTTGACGAAGGATTTTGTTTTCTTTTTCTGCCTTTTCAGTTTTAAGTTTTTCGTTCTCTATTTTATTTTTTTCGGTTTCATAGCGTATCAGTGCAAACTGATTTTTGGCTTTATTTCTTTCTATTTGCACACTATCACTTAGCACGTTATATTTTGCGAATAGTTCTTTAGATTTTATGGGATTTTCTAGATAGATAATTTTTTGTAGGGCTTCTAGCTGATCGTCCGGATTTTTTATTTTACGAGCGATATCATACATTTTGTTAGCATAGAAAAGAGATTTTTGAGCATCTTTTTCCTTGTAATAATCTGCCAAGGTTGCATAACTAGAATTAAGTCCCCATAAATCATTTTTTGCTTCTCTTATTTTTAAAGAATTCAAAAAATAAGGTAAAACATTAGCATTTTTGTTCTCAAGAAAATAGCTTCTCCCAATATTATTAATCGTTCTGGCATAGGAAATACTATCTTTGGTTTTGAGAGCTTTAGTATAATTTTCTCTAGCTTTTTGATAGTTTTTTAACCCCAAAAAAGTATTACCTATATTATTAAAATAGATATACTTAGATTCATTGTCTTGAGTGCTGTTTAAGGCTAGATTATAGTATTTCTGAGCATTATCAAAATTTTCAAGTTCATCATTAGCAAGAGCTAGATTATTGTAATTAGAAGATTTTAGTTGATTGGTTATACTGTCGTTTTTCATTAGGAATTTGTCTGCTTCTAATGAAGTTTCTATCCCGCCAAAAAAATCACCATTGTCTGTTTGAATAATTGCCATATTAATGAGACTTTTTGTAATCCCAAGTGTATCATTAATCTTAAGAAAATCATTTTTTGCAACATTATAATAAATAAATGCAGAATCATATTTACCAATGTCTCTATATATACCAGCTTTAGTATAATTGGTGTTTTTAGAGGGAGCGGTTTGAATTTTTTTACTCGTTTTGGAGCAATCAAGTAAAGTAAATAAAATGAATAATATGAGTAAGTTTTTCACGGTTGTAATTTTAAAACGAAATTACAAAAAAAGAGCAGACAATTTTGCCTGCTCTGTAAAAAATTATGGATTTTTAGGAGGGTTTTGTCCATTGTTTCCTCCTGTTTGACTTCCTGGGCCTCCGTCATCATCAGACTGAGTGGTGATTTCGGTTTGAGGTGTTTGGTCGTCACTTGTTGTAGTATTTACATTTGAATTTGGAAATGCTAATCCCAAAAGCATAAGAATGATTTCTAACATTGTTTTAAGTTTTAAAATTTTTGCAATGGTGTTCTTCCTTGCAAAACAGATTGCAAGCAGTGTACACGTTTTTAGAAAAGAAGCGCTTCTTAATTTTTGGGAAGTATTGCCTTCAAAAATTGAAAGAAAAAAATCCAGCTTCCCATTTCTGGAAATTTATCTTTCAATTATTTTAGGTTTTAAAATCAGTTTTTGTAAATTTGTAATGTTTTGTATATCACTGATTTCTGAAACAAAGTAACCAAGAAAATTAAATGTGGTGTTAGAAAGTTTTTGGAAAGTTTTTGGAAAGTTTTTTTCTTTTTTTACGATAATCCGTAAGGTTGCGCTCCAAAAAGTTTCTAATTTTCGTTCAATTTTAATGATATGAAGAAGTTTATAACTGAGAAAAAACTTTTACTTGAGAAGATTTTTGAGAAAGCAAGTACAGAAACCACAGAAAAATCTTTTAGTGGAATAACAAAGTATATTGAACGTACCTTGTGGGATGATTATAAAATACAGTTGTCTCACAAAACTTTTGAAACATATTACAAAACCATTGTAGAAAAAGAAAAAGACTATAATATAAAATCCATCATTCTAGATGAACTCAGTAAGTTTCTCAGTTACGAAGATTTCAAAGAGTTTTGTCAGAATCTTCCAGAAGATTTACTTGATAAAAAGTCAGATATAAAGATTGAAATTAATGGAGAACCAAAGAATTCACTATCTGATAAATTTTCTAACGTTATTATTAATATTACCAATTCGCCAGTTTTTAACCTGCCAGAATTTATTTCTAAGCATAGCAATAGCTTCGGATTGATTGGGATTTTATTGGTAACTGGGTTTTTGTTTAAAAAGAATGATTTTTTTAATAACTATAAAGAAGCCGAAATAAATGATAAATCAGCAGTCGGAAACACTCAGGTTAATTCAAAACCAATTCGCTTTGCAAATATTTCTGAAAATGAAATAACTAATAAAGGCATGGCGGAAGTGCTGCCAAGAAAAAAAGAATGCATGTACTGGAACGGAGAGTTTTATGAAGAGGTTTTTTGCGATGAATTGATCGCAGGAAAAGAGATAATAGCATTAAATAAAGAAACGGAATTGCTAAGGAAAATTACGAGACCAGACACATTGACCATAGAAAATGCTTTAGGAAAAGTCTGGTATGTTAAATCTAATAGAAGAGTAGAGTTTTTTACATATCACGGGATTCATCCTGAAAATGGGAAAACCTTAAGAGAGGCTACAGCTTATATGATAGAGAAATATGCTAAAAAATAATCTAAGCAAGATTTGAAGTTTTTATTAATTACTAACACTTCTTTAGAGAATTTATCTGCAACAAAATTCAACTAAACACAAAATAATACAGCAATCCCCAAATTGCCACGAAAAATAGTACAAAAAGAAAAGAAGATTTCAAATCTTGCTTTTCTTTTTTTATGTAATGTTTGTACAAAACTACTCCTATAAAAGTGAGAACAACTAAAGTTGGAAGTGCAGTAAATGTGAACATATCAGTTTTTTTTCAAAGATATGAAATTTATTTCCTCAAAAAAGCATCCCAACCTTGCGCCGTAATTTGTGCCAATTCGTTGCTTCCTCTCAACACCATAAAATTACCTTGTTCCAAATCTACAGCGTGGCCAATTATCGTAAAATCTGGGTGATTTCTTAGTTTTTCAGAATCATTGGGAGCAATAGTGAAAAGTAACTCATAATCTTCACCACCACTTAAAGCACACATTGTAGGATTGAGATTAAATTCATCTGCTGTAGTAATCGTAAGTGTATCCATCGGAATTTTTTCTTCATACAATCTAAAACCTACTTTACTTTGGTCAGAAAGATGCAGGATTTCCGAAGCCAAACCATCAGAAACATCAATCATAGAAGTCGGTTTTATGTCTAATTCTTCCAAAGTTTTTTTAATGTCAGTTCTTGCTTCAGGTTTTAATTGTCGCTCCAAAATGTAATCATAACCTTCCATTTCTGGTTGCATATTTGGATTGGCAAGATAAACAGCGTGTTCTCTTTCTAAGATTTGTAATCCCATATAAGCACCACCTAAATCTCCAGTAACTACCAGTAAATCATTTGGTTTTGCACCGTTTCTTTTGATTAAATTTTCAGAATTTTCTAAACCGATTGCAGTAATAGTAATCACTAAACCAGAAGTAGAACTGGTGGTATCACCGCCCACTAAATCTACATTGTATTTTTCGCAAGCTCGGTAAATTCCGTCATAAATTTCGTCTAAAGCTTCTACAGGAAATCTGTTGGAAACTGCCATAGAAACCAAAATTTGTGTAGGAATGGCGTTCATTGCAGCGATATCGCTTAAATTCACAACAACTGCTTTGTAACCCAAATGTTTTAAAGGAACATAGCCCAAATTAAAATGGACACCTTCCGCCAAAACATCGGTAGTAATCACAATTTTTTTTCCTTCTGGATTTATGATGGCAGCGTCATCACCAATAGAAAATTCAGTTGAAGAATTTTTTAAACTAAATTTTTCGGTAAGATGTTTTATCAATCCAAATTCTCCTAATTCAGAGATGGGTGTCAATTGAGGTTTTTTATCTTCTAACATAACTTTATATAAGGAACAAGACAAAAGGCAAAAGAAAAAGGATATAAATATTAGAGTTTTTTTAGAAGTAAATCTTGTAGTTTAAACAAATAAAATATATTTCTAAATTAACCAATTTTCACATTAATTTTATCTTTTGTCTTTTTTTTAAATTTTAACGATTTAGGTCAAATAAATTTGCATCTATATTTTCTGGTCGAAAAGGCAATGCTTTAATATCTTCTCTGGAAAGCAATTTGGTGTTTTCTGTCTTAAACTCATTCATAATCACCAAAATATCATCTGGTGGAGTAGTGCTTTTTCTCAACATCATATCAATCCAAACTCCTGTTGCTTCGGCAGTTGCACAATGTGTACCGTCTGGTAAATAAAATTTGTGAGTAAACTGATAAATACTCGCATCTTCAGAACTTCCAGAAATTTCTAGAGAAACAATCACTTCTTGGTCGGCATAGATTTCCTTAAAAAAAGAATATCTTTCGTGCAAAATTACAGGTCCAATTCCCCAACGATTCAGTTGAGCCACTCCCATTTTATGCTTCGTCATAAAAGCCATTCTCGTTTGTGCACAATATTCTACATAAGTAGAATTAGCAAGATGTCTATTCGCGTCAATGTCACTCCAGCGAACCTCGTGTTTATGGTAATAAATCATAAAATTTAATTATTTGGGCGCCAAATTCCTCGTTCCGTTCCCGCTTCCCGAAAAAAATATTTTTTACATTCTTTAAAAAAATATTTTCTCGGGAGAGCTTCACTCAACTCGGGGCGCAATTCCGTTATAAAATCACTTTTTTTTCAAGCTTCGAAATTACGTAATAATAGCGGTTCTAAAAAATTTAACGCAAAGGCGCAATGTTTTATTTATTTTTGCAAAGAATTAAGGCGCTATTTTTTTCAATTTTCATCTTTGATGAAAATCCTAGCGCCTTAAAAAGCGATTTATTTTTTAAAACTAAATTTTGCGCCTTTGCGTGAAAAAAATATGCAAAACAAACAAAAAATTACCATCATTGGAGGCGGTGCTGCAGGATTTTTCTGTGCGGCCAACCTCGATGCAGAAAAATATAAAGTCATTATTCTAGAACAAAACAACGAAACGCTTCAAAAAGTTAAAATTTCTGGCGGCGGAAGATGTAATGTAACACACGCTTGTTTTGATCCTCGTGAATTGGTAAAATTTTATCCCAGAGGAAACAAAGAACTTCTGAGCGTTTTCAGTAAATTTCAACCAGGAGATACCATGGATTGGTTTGAAACCCGAAATGTTCCGCTAAAAATAGAAGATGATAACAGGATTTTCCCGCAATCCAATTCCTCGCAAAGTATTATTGATGCTCTTCTGAAAGAAGTACAAAATAAAAACTTTGAAATAAAAACGCAGTCTGTAGTTTTAGAAATTCAAAAATTAGAAAGCGGTTTTAAAATTATAACTAAAGAAGAAGAAATTTTTTCAGATTTTGTAATTTATACCACAGGAAGTTCACCAAAATCTCTGAAAATGGTAGAAAATTTGGGACATAGAATTGTTTCTCCAGTTCCATCGCTTTTTACTTTCAATATTAAAAATGATGTACTGAATGATTTAATGGGAACGAGTTTTCCCAATGCAGAAGTTTCTATCCCAAAATTGAAAATGGAAGAATTCGGGCCGTTATTGATTACACATTGGGGACTTTCTGGACCTGCCATTCTGAAACTTTCGGCGTGGAAAGCAAGAGAACTCGCAGATTTAAAATATCATTTTGAAATAAAAGTGAATTTTATTGGAATTGATAAAGAACAAGCGGAAGAAATTTTCAGAAATTATAGAGAAGAAAACCCTAAAAAAGCCATTGGAAACTCTAAAATTTTCGAGATTACTTCTCGTTTTTGGCATAGAATTTTGTGGCTTTCAAAGGTAGATTTAGAAAAAAATATTTCGCACATTAATAAGCAAGAACTTCAAAAAATTCTAGAAAATCTCTGCGAAAATACGATGCAAGTAAAAGGAAAATCTACATTCAAAGACGAATTTGTAACAGCAGGAGGAATTGACTTGAAAGAAATTGATTTTAAAACTATGCAATCTAAAATTCTAGAAAATTTCTACATCGCTGGTGAAGTTCTTAATATTGATGCGGTAACTGGTGGATTTAATTTTCAGGCTTGTTGGAGCGAAGCTTGGCTCATTGCGCAGGATCTTAATTCTCTCGCAGATTAAGCGAATTTGGAAAATTCAAAAAGAAAAAATCAGCTTGATTAGCAAAATCAGCGAGAGAAATTATTGCTATTTTCTGTTATGAATTTAAAAACTCAATCCTTCAATTTTTAAATTCAGATTGGCATTAATGTCAATAACAGTCGTTATAAATTCAGGATTTACGAGAAATTGTGTTGGTTTTAAATCAATCACTTTTCCTTGTAGCTTCAATCCAGCATGATATTCTTTATTAAAGCTCTCTTCAATACTTTTTTTAGAAGAATTTTCGATGTCGAGAAGTGGAATTCCGTAGTCTTGTTCTATCATTCTCACGATTTTCCCTTCAAAAAGTGAAGTCGCTAATTTTTGGAAAATGTTCTTGGTTTTTAATCTAAAATCAGTTTTTGTGAAACCAATTTTATGTTTTGTGGCGTCATACACCAAATTTCCCTTAATGAAAGATGTTCCGTTTACTTTCCCAGAGGTCAAAATTTCCATGACTACCAAATCATTTTCGGGATAAATTTTAATATCTTCTACTTTTATTTTACTTTTTTCCATCTCAAATTCCTTGCCTTGAAATTGTTTTTTGGCAATTGCATTTGCTTCTATAAAAGGAATATTTGCCGTGGTTTTCATCACGAAATTATTACCTAAATTTTGTGCGGGAATATAATTCGGAACATTTTTTACCAAAGGATTAGCTGTTGGTTGCATTCCGGTAAAAGTTTCAGAAAACAAATCCACAGAAATCGTAGATTTTATTTTGTCTGCATACACTTCAAGAGGAGACATCTTTACCGTTTGCGGAGTAATTTTCAGCCAAGTATTGTATTCTTCAGAAACTTGAATAGGTGCAGCAAATTGGTTCCAAGCCAATACTAAGTAGGGCTGCATATTCATTTTTTGTTGAATTTGCGCATCTATTACACTAGTAAATTCTTTTTGTTGTTTCCTTAAAACACCTTCAATAATTGAGGTGAGCGGAATTTTTACTTTCCCAAAATCCAAAACAGGTTTTTCTTTCCATACAAAACCTGCCGTTGTAGTATTGGTTTTTAAGCTCCAATTTTGTTGAAAATCAAGATTCGAGATAAAATTCATGACCACTTTAAAATTGGTTTCTTGGTAGGTGTAAACTCCCAAAGTTCCCAACCCTTTTTCTGCCCAAATTTTCAGCGGAACAGAAAACATTAATCTATTGTTGGTTAATGCTTTAATAGTGATATTTCCGTCTTTTTCTACCTTGGTTTTTAATTGATCACTATTGTTATTTTCAAAATCTTGGTCTTCGTACAGAACACCTGTAATTTGTTGATTGACTAATCTTTGGATTTCAGAAATGGGTAAATTAACTGGGATTGAAACCGAACTTGGGATTTTAGGAAATTGATAGGTTTCGGTTTGAGAGAACCCAAAAATAGAGAACAATATGGTGAGTAGAAAATATTTCATCTTAGAATTACGTTTTAACAAAAATATAACTTATTTATCAAGATTTTAGTATTTTTAGTGAATGCAAAAGACAATTCTAACATCAAATTTTATTATTAAGACTTTATTGGTCTTAATTTTTGGATATTTCTTTTGGTTGATGTTACAATTGACTTTAGAATATGTTCCTGCACAATCTGATGTAAGTTTTTTGATGATAAAACAAACTGAAGTTACCACACATTCTGAGTATTTGTATTTTTTCTACACTCACGTTTACAGCAGTATTTTTGTTCTATTTTCGGGGTTTATTGCAGTTTTTGTAAAGCCAAAATTTGCGTTTAGAAACTTGCATAGATTTTCTGGCAAAGTGTATGTTTTTTTATTACTTTCATTAGCAGCGCCTTCTGGAATTTATATGGGATTTTATGCAAATGGCGGTTTTTTAGCCAAAATATCATTTGTGATTTTGGGTATTTTGTGGTGGTTTACTACCTGTAAAGCATATTTAGAAATTAGAAAAAAGAACGTTATCAATCATAAAAAATGGATGTACAGAAGCTATGCATTGGCAGTTTCTGCAATTACTTTAAGAATTTGGAAAGTAGTTTTGGTCTATTTTTTTCAGCCTAATCCTATGGATGTTTATGAAATAATTGCTTGGCTCGGTTGGGTTCCTAATATTCTTTTGATAGAAATTTTAATAATAACAAAAATGATAAAATGATGAAAAAAATTGTATTAATTGCCATGAGTATTGCTTTGTTTTCTTGTCATAAGGAAGAGAAAAAAGAACAAGAAAAAGTAGTGAAAGAAGAAATAAAAATACCAGAAATTCACAAAGAATTGTACGGAATTTACACGGGAGATTTTTTTATGGAGGATTCTCAAGAGAACATAGATCAATATCCAAATGCTGATTTCGAGTATAAAAAATTGTCAATTAAACTCAACAAAATTACTAAGGATAGCGTTTATGGATATAGTGTGGTGAACGGAAATCAAAGAAAATTCAGAGGTGTTTTTAATGAAAATTCTTCGAAATTTATTTTAGATGAAGACGGAAGTGTAAAAACTGACGGAAGGTTTGAACTTGTTTTAAAGAAAGATAGCCTTGCTGGAACCTGGCTTGCATATCAAAAGCAAAACGTGAAAAGCCCAGAAAAAAAAGTGCTTCTAAAAAGGCGAGAGTTTGCTTATAATCCTAATTTTATGCTAGAAAAATCTCAGATTGAAGAAATGGATTATGAAAATCCTGTAGATTGGGAACAAGGAAAAACCAAAATTCACTCTTATGTAGATGATGAAGGCAACACACAAACGTATGAAAATATAGTTTACAGAAGCGCTTCTGATGCTGTTTACAAAATAAATGCTTCCAAAGAAAAACTTACTGAAAAAAGGATTAAAAATCTAAGAAAATTAGACTTAGAAATTATTAAAAATGCTATTTATGCAAGACACGGATATTCCTTCAAAAAACAAACCTATCGTAATTTTTTCGAATATACAGATTGGTACGTACCTGTTTCTAACAATGTAGATGCTGAATTAACGCCTTTGGAAAAAGAAAATATAGTTTTACTAAGTCGTTTTACAAAGTACGCCGAAGATCATTATGATACTTTTGGAAGATAATATGAAAAATGTCATAAAGATTACAATCAATAAAATTCTTAAATTAGTTTAGTTAATAAAAAAGCTATGAAAAACCTATTATTCAGTCTTACTCTTTCTTTAATTTTTCTTAACTCTTGCACCACAAGAGTAGTCTCTGCCAATAAGCCTTACTCTGATGATAAAATATCAAATGGGAAAACGTATAGTTTTTTTTCTAACGATGGAAGCAAAAAAGTTTTTACTGTAGAAAAAATAGATGCAAACACCATTACAGGCAAAAATGCTGAAGGACAAGTGATGAGCATCGAAAAATCTGAAATTTCTAAAATCAATAAATCTAATACTTTGGCAACTGTAGGACTAGTAGGGGTGATTATAGCAGCAGCATTGGTTATTCCTGCTTATAGTAAAAATGAGCCAGTTGGTGGTAGATAAAAACAAAAAGACATCCCAAGGCATAGCATACGATATCTACCCAAGAAAAAGAATTTCCGAGAACAATCATTGCAATTTTATTGTCTTTAAAACCTAACAATTCCGCAAAATGAAAATATTGGGCAAATTCTATAGCACAAGCAAAAAGAAAAACACCAATGATTGTTTTAATTTTATCAAAATCAAAAAAAGATTGAATAAAAGTATAAATAAGAATCACCACTAAAACATCTCCGAAATAGGCTCTAATCCATTGTATATCTTTAAGTTTTGTTGCGATTATAACCTCAATTAAAAATAAAAAAACAGTTGTGGCAAAATATTTGTATTTCAATTTCATAAATTGTTACCTTTGATAAACAAAACACAAGATGATGAGATTTATTTTATTACTAGCCATATTTTTAGGCTTTTTAGGCTTTGGTCAGGTAAAGCCATTAACTCCAGAAGATGTACCTGAAGAAGTGAAAAAAGTAGTAGATTGTAGTTCACTAACCTTTGTCGTTATGAAACAACCCGAATTTCCGGGTGGTATGAATGAATTCAGAAAGAAATTTTCAGAAAATTTTGATTCAACTCCGCTTAAGGCTTCAGATTCAGCTCTTAAAACAACCATTTATTTCGTGGTAGAAACAGATGGTACAGTAAATAGAATAAAAGCTGTAGGTGATAATGAGGAGTTCAATAAAGAGGCGGAAAGAACCGTAAAATCTATTAATGCAAAGTACGAACCAGCACTAGTAAACAATATGGCAGTTCGCTATTTAATGAGATTTCCGTTAAGCATGAACCTTAAATAATTTTTTAACCAAATATAAAGGCGCACAAATTAGTGTGCCTTTTTTGTAAAGAAAAACTAAATTTTTACCTTTGAAAAAAACTAATGAAACAATTTATTTTCCTTTTTGTTTTAATTTGGGGAGTTTCTGCATCTGCTCAAGGTAATCCTAAAGCTAAAAATGCACCTAAAGAAGTATATGAAAGAGTAGATAGAGATGCTGCTTTCCCAGGTGGAATGAATAATTTTAGAGCTATTTTTAGTCAAAGATTTAATAGCAATAAGGTAAACTCTAATGATAGATTGATAAAAACTGTAGTAACATTTATTGTCGAAAGAGACGGAACAATCACAGATGTGAAAGCTGTGGGCATAAATTCTAGTTTTAATTGGGAAGCAATTAATACCATCAAGAAAATCAAGATAAAATGGAGACCAGCAATGTTGAGAAAACAAATGGTAAGGCAGAGGTTCAAATTACCTTTAACGATGAATTTTGAATAACATGAAAAAACGATTTTTACTTTTCAGTTTATTTTTCAGTGGATTTCTTTTCAGCCAAGATAAAAACGCAGAATTTATTGGTGGAGAAAAACAATTAAAAAAGTTAATCCTTTCCAAAATTAATTATGATTCTACTGGAATTGATGAAAATACGACTGTAGAATTGATTTTTAAGATTAATAAAAATGGGAAAGTAAAAAATATAGACTGCAAATCATTTTATCCAGACGCAAAAAAAGAATTTTTAAAAGCGGCAAAAAAAATCAAACAAAAATGGAAACCAGCCATGAAAAATGGTAAAAAAGTAGATTCAGAAGTTGTGGTTTCTTTTCCTATTGTTTTTGAGTAATCTAATCTTTTTCACTTATTAAATAATTAACAGCTAAATATCCTATTAAAGATATAATTGAAGGATAAACAAATAATTGTACCATTCCATCATCTGAAAGACCTTCATCAATTGAAAAAAACAGAAGAAAAATGAAGGTATATAATATTGCTACTTTTTGAGGAGAAAGGTTTATTCTGAAAAAATTTAAGACAAATAAAACAAAAATTAAAATTATGATATAAATTGGCAATCCGATTATTAAAATAAAAGGAACCATGCCGTATTGTCCGCCAGGAAAATTCCCCAAAAACATAATAAAAAAATGAAGGACTAATATTAAGAAACTTAATATAAGCAACACATATATTTGTTCAGACTTGAAATTTTTCATTTCCCAATCATCTTTTTAATCGCATTTAGTTTCATTAAGGCTTCAATTGGTGTTAAAGTATTAATGTCAATTTTCGTGAGTTCTTCTCTGATATTTTCTAAAACAGGGTCATCGAGTTGAAAGAAAGACAATTGTAGATTTTCCTCAGTTACGCGTTTTATTTTTTCAGTAGAACCACTTTGGCTGCGAGAATCTTCTAATGTTTTCAGAATTTCAGAAGCTCTGTTCACCACTTTTGAAGGCATTCCGGCTAATTTCGCAACGTGAATCCCAAAACTGTGTTCACTTCCGCCAGCAACCAATTTTCGGAGGAAAATAATATTTCCGTTGTTCTCTTTTATCGTCACATGGAAATTTTTAATTCTCTCAAAATTCACGCTCATTTCATTGAGTTCGTGGTAATGTGTCGCAAAAAGCGTTTTCGGTTGAGTGTTATGTTGATGAAGATATTCTGCAATTGCCCAAGCTATAGAAACACCATCATAGGTGGAAGTTCCACGCCCGATTTCATCGAGCAAAATCAAACTTCTTTCTGAAATATTATTCAAAATATTTGCCGCTTCATTCATTTCTACCATAAAAGTAGATTCGCCTGCCGAAATATTATCGGTAGCACCAACTCTAGTAAAAATTTTATCTAAAACCCCAATTTCAGCGTGTTTTGCTGGGACGAAACTTCCAATTTGCGCTAATAAACAAATAATCGCAGTTTGTCTCAAAATTGCAGATTTACCCGCCATATTTGGCCCGGTAACCATAATGATTTGTTGAGAGTCTTTGTCTAAAAAAACATCATTCGGAATGTATTTTTCGCCTAATGGAAGCGATTTTTCTATAATTGGATGTCTTCCTTCTTTGATGTCTATCGCAAAAGTTTCGTTGAGAATAGGCTTGGTATAATTTTCAGAAATAGAAAGTTCAGAAAGAGAAACCGCGCAATCAATTTGAGCAATTAAGCCAGAATTTTCTTGAATTTGATCAATATATATCAATACATTTTCACAAACTTTTCGGTACAACTGATGTTCAATTTGCGAAATTTTTTCTTCCGCACCGAGAATTTGCGTTTCATATTCTTTCAATTCTTCGGTAATGTAGCGTTCTGCATTTACCAAAGTTTGTTTTCTGATCCAATCTTCTGGAACCTTGTCTTTATGCGTGTTTCTTACTTCAATATAATATCCAAAAACGTTATTAAAATCAATTTTCAGTGAAGAAATTCCTGTTCTTTCGATTTCTCTTTGGCACATTTCATCCAGAAAACCTTTTCCTTTGGTTTGCAAATTTCTCAATCTATCAAGCTCTTCCGAAACTTCGGATTTGATGACATTTCCTTTGTTGAGGTTTACAGGAAGTTCTTCATTCAAATGATTTTGAAGATAAGAAATAAGTTCTTCTAAATGATTCAAAGGTTCTAGCCAAGCCAAAAAATCGTGATGAGAACTTAATGATTCTCTTATTTTTTGAATATTCATTAAACTCTGACGAAGATAACCGAGTTCTTTCGGTGAAATTTTTTCGGCAGCTAATTTTCCGATAAGTCTATCTAAATCTGAAATTCCTTTTAATAAATCTAAAATTTCAAATTTTAAGGAATCTTCTTTGTTAAAAAATTCGATGAGAGAAAGTCTGCGGTTGATTTCGTTGACGGATTTTAAAGGCAAAATTAATCTTCTTCTGAGCAATCTTCCTCCCATTGCTGTAGAAGTTTTATCGATAATGTCAAGCAAAGATTTCCCTTGATAATTGCTAGAATGTACAATTTCTAAATTCCGAAGAGTGAAATTATCCATCATCAAATAATCATCTTGCGGAATGCTTTGCATTTTAGTAATATGCTGTAAAAGAGCGTGATGTGTATCTTCTACCAAATACGCAAAAATAGCTCCAGCTGCTGTAATCCCCAATTTTTGTTCATCAATCCCAAAACCTTTTAGTGATTTGGTTTTGAAATGGGAATTCAGTTTTTCGTAGGCAAAATTATATTGATACGCCCAATCTTCGAGCTTAAAACAGTTTTTATTTTTAAGTTGAGTAGGAATTTCGGCGGTTCTTTGATAAATAATTTCCGAAGGATCAAAAGTGTGAACAATATGCAATAATTTCTCTAAATTTCCTTCTGCTACTAGAAATTCACCTGTTGAAATATCAACGAGCGCCATTCCGTATTTTTCTTTTTCTTTATGAAGAGAAAGCAAGAAGTTGTTTTTTTTAGAATTAAGAACTTGCTCATTAAACGTAACACCAGGAGTTACCAATTCTGTAACGCCACGTTTTACGATGCCTTTCACCATTTTTGGGTCTTCTAATTGGTCGCAAATGGCAACACGTTTTCCTGCTCTTACCAATTTTGGCAAATAAGAGTCAACTGAATGATGCGGGAAGCCTGCCAATTCTATATGCCCATCTCCATTAGCACGTTTGGTGAGTACAATTCCTAAAATTTGAGAAGTGGTAATGGCGTCTTGTCCGAAAGTTTCATAGAAATCTCCTACCCGAAAAAGCAACAAAGCATCTGGATATTTCGCCTTGATGGTATTGTACTGAGTCATTAACGGAGTTTCTTTTTTTGCCATATGATTTATTCTTTAACGCAAAAGCGCAATTAATCATTATTAATTTTTAGTTGTTTTCTAAAGTCAATATTTAGATGATATTGTTCTTCAATTTTAATAACCTTTTTTGAAGCGTTTTCTATATTTTTTCCTTCTTTTGTCCACAAATAAGGGAAAAAATTATAAACTTCATCTCCATTTAATTTCGAAATATCATTTTCCCAGTTTTTCCAGCGATAATCTTGATAAAAACTTTTTAAATTTCCATTAAAACAAAAATTTAGAAAGTCTGAATATGTCAAATCAAGTGGTTCAAATTCTAAAGTATCAGGAGCAAAATAATAAACTTTACCTAAATCCTTTCCAAATTCTCCATTATTAAGAATATAAAAACCGCCAATTACATCATCTGCAATTAAAAAGAAAGATTTTGGTTCTCCATATTCTTCAAAAGATTTTCCTTTATTCCATTCTGGTAATGATCTTTTTATTTTTTCATTTCCAGAACCTAATATTCTTATCCATCCATTATCAATTAAGATTCCGCCTGTCATATAAACAATTGCTCCCATCGGAGAACGCGTTGTAACTTGTGTTTTATAAAGAGCATCTTTTGCTTGTTCAATGTTTGAAATTGGTAAAACTTCTACTTTATTTTTAGCATTACTAATCCATTCTTTTACAAGTGACCAAGATGAATCTTCAGTGTTTATAAGTTCAGTAATGGGACGCATTTTAATTTGACCAAAAATTATTATTGGAAAAAATAATAAGATTAAAATTCTCAAATATTTTATCATTCTAAAAAATTTTACAAAAAATTGAAAAGAAAATCTAAAAAAAATTAGTGTTCTTTTTGCAAAATCTTTGTGTGCTTTGTGTTTAAAAATTAATTTTGCTCAAAAGTACTTAAAATTTGTTTTTGCTCAAAAGAATATGAAATATTATAACACAAAAAATTGGATTGGGACATTGTTTAAAATCAGTAAAAGTGAAACCATCAAAAAGCTGATTTACCCGATCATTTTTATGACCATTTACGCTTCTTTGGTAGCATATATAGAACTTACCGTATTGAATATTCACGAAAATTCTTTCTTGAAGGATTTATCTTTAATCTATTCTTTGTTAGGTTTTGTATTATCTTTACTGTTGGTTTTCAGAACCAATACCGCCTATGATAGATGGTGGGAAGGTAGAAAACTTTGGGGGCAATTGGTGAATGATTCTAGAAATTTAGCCGTGAAACTCAATGCTATTTTACCAAACGAAGATTCTTATAATCGGAATTTTTTCAGAAAAAGTATTTCGTATTTTCCGCATTTATTAAGCAGGCATCTTTCTAAAGAATCTACAGAATTTGCACTAGACGAAAATTACAATGAGCTGCACGCTGCAGAAAAAGAACAGCATCCGCCGCTTTCTTTGATTAATATGATGATGAATAGACTGATTCATCTTCAGAAGGAAGATAAAATCTCGACAGAACAATTGATTTTTATGGACAAACAATTGAGTGGTTTTTTAGACGTTTGTGGCGGTTGCGAAAGAATTAAAAATACACCAATTCCTTTTTCGTATTCGTCATTTGTGAAGAAATTTATTTTGACTTATGTTCTTATTTTGCCTGTTTCTCAGGTAGCAACGGTAGGTTATGCAATGATTCCTCTTACCGTTTTTGTATTTTATGTTTTGATGAGTTTAGAACTAATTGCCGAAGAAATAGAAGATCCTTTCAGTAATGATGAAAACGATTTGCCTACCGAACAAATGGCACAAAATATTGAGAGAAACGTACAACAAATAATTTATTTAAAGCCAAAAAATGACTAAAAAACTGAAATTAGAAGAATTAGGAAGAATAGATGTAGAAACGTTCAAAAAAACGGGGAAAATTCCGTTGGTGGTGGTTTTAGATAATATCAGAAGTATGCACAATGTAGGTGCAGCTTTCCGAACTGCCGATGCTTTTTTGGTGGAAAAAATTATTCTTTGTGGTATTACGCCAAAACCTCCTCACAGAGAAATTCATAAAGCTGCTCTTGGTGCTACAGAAAGTGTAGATTGGCAATTTTACGAAAGCGTGAAAGAAGCGGTAATTGATTTAAAGACTTTAGGTTACGAAGTAATAGGAATAGAACAAACTACCAATTCTGTGATGATTACCGATTTTGAAATCAACAAAACAAAAAAATATGCTTTGGTTTTAGGAAATGAAGTAGAAGGGATTTCTGATGAAATTTTGATGGATTTAGATGAGTGTCTGGAAATTCCGCAGTTGGGAACCAAGCATTCTCTTAACGTTTCGGTTTGTGGCGGAATTGTGATGTGGGAGTTTTTTAAAAATTTGAAGTAAATACAACGGCGCGAGCGAAGCGAGCGTCGATTGTTTTCAAAGATATTCATAAAAAATCCCGAAAATTTTCGGGATTTTGTTTTTTATCTTTTCAAAAGTTGATCAAAAGTATTTCCTTGTCTGATGTCTCCTGTTTCATAACCCTTGGTAAACCACTCTACACGTTGCCGTGAACTACCGTGAGTGAAGGCTTCTTGGTTTACATAGCCAGCACTTCTTTTTTGGATATTGTCGTCTCCTACAGCAGCAGCAGCTTCCATAGCACTTTCGATGTCTCCTGGTTCTAAGAAATTTTCTCTGTTGTTGGTTTGTTTAGCCCAAAGACCAGCATAGAAATCTGCTTGTAATTCTGTAGCTACAGAAACTCTATTCATTTCAGCTTCAGAGTATTGTCCGCTTCTGCGCAATTTATCTACTTGTTGTGTAGTTCCTAAAAGAGTTTGAATGTGATGCCCAATTTCGTGTGCCATTACATAAGCAATGGTAAATTCTGTAACCTTAGCCCCAAATTTTTGTTGAAGTTCATTAAAAAAACTCATATCCATATAAACCGTTTGGTCAGCAGGACAATAGAAAGGTCCCATAGAAGACTCTGCTGTTCCGCAGCCAGATTGTGTTACATTCTCGAAAAGTACAATCTGTGGTTCTTTGTATTGCATTCCGTTTTGAGCAAAAACATTTTCCCAAGTTTGGTTGTTTTCTGCTGAAAGCATTTTTACAAATTCTCTTATTTGTAGTTCGTCTTTGGTTAATTGTCTTTGTTCTGTAGGGGCAGAATTTTCTACTCCACCACTTAGGATAGAAGAAGGATCACCACCCAAGAAAAAAACAATAGCTGCAATAATAAGGGTGCCAAGACCACCGCCAACTAGCATTCCGCCACCTCCGCCGCCACTGCCGCGTCTATCATCCACATTGTCTGCTCTATCGTTTGTCCATTTCATATGATTGTATTTTGAAATTTAATTTTGATAAAATTAGTAAAAATTTATTTATCTAGTTTCTTTTCTTTTAACCAATGACTTGTAGATTGATATGCCGAAATAGCCTGGGTTTCTAAATCTTTTCTAGGTGTTTTTGGCAAAAGATTCTCTGTGTAATAGATATTATATTCGTCTGTAAGATAATCACTTTCTTTTTTAATCAGTTGATATTGTTTTATTTTTTTGGTAGGAGAAATTACCGTTAGATAATTATCTTTTACAAAACCTAAATCTTGATAAGTTGCGATATAAGCTCTAGGAACATAATTTTTAGAAAAAACATCTTGTCCTAGAAATTTAGAATCATAATTGAAATGTAACAAGCCAAAAAGGGTAGGCATTATGTCAATTTGTGATGTTACAGTTCGGAATTTTTGGGGCTCTACAAAACCAGGAGAGAAAATCATTCCGGGGATTCTGTATTTGTCCATAGGAAGCTCTGTTTTTCCAGCACTAGAAGCACAATGGTCTGCTACAATTACAAAAACGGTATTTTTAAACCAATCTTGTTTAGCTGCCATTTCGAAAAACTTTTTCAGGGCATAATCGGTATATTTCACACCTCCATTTCTAGATTTGGCAGTTGGCGGAATATCAATTTTACCTTCGGGATAAGTGTATGGTCTATGGTTAGAAACCGTCATCCAGTGGTGAAAAAATGGTTTTCCAGATTTAGCATCTTTGTTCATTTCGAAGATTGCTTTTTTTGCCATGTCTTCATCACACACGCCCCAAACATTGGCAAAAGTAATTTCTTCTGGTTTAAAATTATCTCTATCAACAATTTGATAGCCATTTCCTCCAAAAAAATCTTTCATATTATCAAAATAGCTGTAACCTCCGTATAAAAATTTGGTGGTATAACCTTTTGATTTAAAGATGTTTCCAGTAGTAAATTTGTTTTTATTTTCTGCCTCTCTTTTAATGATACTTTCTCCCGCAGTTGGTGGAATGCAAAGCGTAAGTGCTTCTAAACCACGCACAGTACGGTTGCCAGTAGCGTAAAGATTAGTAAAAAGCAAACTTTGCTGTGCCAAAGAATCTAGAAAAGGGGTTATTTTATCACGATTTCCATAATAACTCATAAAATCTGCCGAAAGACTTTCAATAGAAATGAGCACTACGTTTTTATGTTGCTCAGGTTGAATTTCGGCAACTATTTTCCTATCTAAAGTAGCTGTTCCTAATGCAGAAAGAACGTTTTTTTCTGCCAGTTTTTCGTCAATGGTAGGATAGAATTTAAAGAAATCTAAAGTATTATTGGTGAAAGCTTCATAGAATTTAAACAAACCATTGGCAGCAATTTCTTTTTTGAAGGTATTTCCTTTATCGTAAGAAAGTTTTGGGATGACTAAAATGCTGATGAATACTAAAATAATAAAGCTTCCCAACAAAATTAATTTTTGTTTGAAATTAGGAAGTTCTAACAGACTGTTTTTAGTTTTTCTATAAATAAGCCAAGTAATTGCAGTTGTTACTAAAAAAATGATAGAAAATAGTGGAACTATAGGATAGCTTTCCATAATATTTCCTATGACTTCATTGGTATAAATTAAATAATCTACTGCAATAAAATTATAACGTACCCCAAATTCGTTGTAGAAAAAATATTCACTTACTGCATTAAAAATAATAAGCAAAACATACAGAAATAAAGTGATGAAGTAGAGTGTATTTCTAATTTTAAGTCTTTGTTTTGGCAAGAAATACATCAGTGCAAAAAGAACGGTTTTCAAACCTAAAAAGATGAGCACAATTTCGCTTACACTTCCTCCGTATTGTTTAAAAATATTATTTGGAGTTAATAAAACATATAAAAATGCAGCAATGAAAATACCCAAAATTACTTTTCCATATGGATTTTGATATTTCCCGTTAGATAAAAACAGAAAATAAAGCGCCAAAAAACTACTGGCTATGGTAAAAACGAAGATATCATTAACCAAACCAATAGAAGCTACTTTTAAAATATCACCTATGCTGAAATGGTCTGTGGTAATAGGGTGTAGCACGAAAACTATCCTTAAAAGAAATGAAACAATGAGGTAAAGAATTCCTAAGTTAAGGAAAGGTTTTATTTTTTGTAGATACATTTCTATTTTTTTGAGATTAAGATTCGAAATTTAAGACTTTTAAAATAAATAAAAATTATTTCAAATTTCTTTTAAAATCAATCATTCTAAGTGCAGTAACGGCAGCTTCTACACCTTTATTGCCTAGATTACCACCACTTCTGGCGATAGATTGTTCTTTATTATCATCTGTAAGAACGCAGAAAATTGCAGGAACGTCTGTCATTACATTACAATCTTTAATTCCTTGTGCTACAGCACTGCAAACGTAATCAAAATGTGGGGTTTCTCCTCTTATCACATTTCCTATTGCAATTACAGCATCGTGATTTTCTGCTGCGCAAAGTTGCATACAAGCAAAATTTAGTTCAAAAGCACCAGGTACAGAA
>APMI01006532.1_pt1 | contig 36815 bp, 37 predicted proteins | sample 667938 | NCBI WGS metagenome assembly APMI01 (sample SAMN01084076, study PRJNA167559) | wastewater metagenome | biome: Wastewater | place: Denmark: Ejby Moelle, Odense | collected 2011-11-28
CCAGACCTGGTTGAGTCGGGTGACCGCCAGCTTGCGCAGGAGGTAGGGATAGATTTTGTGACCTGGCGCTGGTCTCGACGTGTTCGGGCGGCGGTAGATCGCCTCGATGCCCATCTTCTTCATCAGCGTGGCGACGCGTAGCCGTCCGGTCTCCAACCCTTCTCCTCTCAAGAGCCCTTGCAACATCCGACTTCCGGCAAACGGGTAGTCGAGGTGCAGTTCGTCGATCCGCCGCATCAAGGCCAGATCGCCGTCGGACACTGGACGAGGCAGATAATAGACGCTTCCACGGCTGAAGCCGAGAAGCTTCGCCTGGCGCACCACGGATAGCTTGTGCTCGCGGTCGATCATTTCTTTCCGCCCAGCAATCCCGCCTTGCCGAGCGCACCGGATAAAAAATTCATTCTCCAGTGTCAGTTCGCCAATTTTGGCGTGCAGCATCTTGACATCGACGGTCGGACCCGTTGGCTCCGCCTTCGTTTCATCGCCAAACACACCCGTCGCCCCCCTCAAGGAGCTGGTCTTTCCACTGTTTGATCTGGTTGGCATGCACATCGAACGACTGGAACAATTCCACCAGCGTCTGCTCACCCCGGATGGCAGCGAGCGCCACCTTTGCCTTGAAAGCCGGGCTGTGGCTCCGGCGCGGTCGTCTTGTCATGGTCTCTCCTGTTCCCGGCATCTAAGCCGAAGTCAGGCAGAAATTCCACTTATCCCCCTTGTGCAGATTTCCCGAGCCAGCTCTCTATTCGGGGTACTTTTTGGCACTACGTGCTATCCTCAGGATGGCTCGCTGGCGCCAACACGCTGGCCCCTAAAACAGGTCTCGCAAAGATATGCGGTCTACTAGTTTTCAGTTCAACTTCAAGAAGTGCTACTGTAAGAACCGTTGTACCGATCGAGCTTTGGAGATGAGCGTTCATGAAATATAAAAATTGCCCAGTTTGTGGATCAGCGGACCCTGTTGCTACGATCTTTCGTGATCGCGTCCCCACCCTTCAGAACCGCGTTTATACAACTGCGGAAGACGCGAGGTTGGCAAGCTGCGGTAAATTTCGACTTTGCACCTGCCCCGACTGTGGCTTCAGCTACAATGGTGAGTTTGAAGAAGCACTCATGGTCTATGATGAGTCCTATAATAATGATGTACCCTCGCCAACGTTTGAGCATTATGCCGAGGAGCTAGCCCGTTTCCTTATCGAAAAGCACAAGCTGACATCTGGCACGGTGTATGATGTAGGCTGCGGAAAAGGTACCTTCCTGCGCACACTATGTCGTTTGGCTCCAGGTATTCACGGCATTGGAATTGATCCTAGCTGCACACCAACTTCGGAGGGGAACTTCACGCTCATTCAGGATGTATTCCGTCCGGGCTCTTTTGAGCAGGGCACCAAGTTGGTGCTTTTGCGTCACGTGCTTGAACACATAACAAATCCCGTCGATTTTCTATCGGAATTGGGACGAGCAGCTCCCAACATTCCGCTCTACGTCGAAGTCCCCGAAGTGAACTGGATCTTTAAGCATGGGGCATTTTGGGACTTTTGCTATGAGCACTGCAACTACTTCAGTGCAAAGTCACTTCGCGCAGCAATGTACTTGGCAGGATTCTCGAACATTGAACAAAGTCCATCATTTGGCGGACAATACCAATGGGCTATTGGGTTGGCTAACGGAAGCGACTTCGGCGGCGTGCTGGAGGATGGAAGCGACGCAGTACACGCCGCTATAGCTTACGAGGCGCGTGAGAGTGGCTTGATTGGGCAGTTGCGTGCCACAGTAGCTTCCACGCGCGGGTCCGTGGTCTGGGGGATGGCAACGAAAGGAGTCATGTTAACATGCCTGCTAGACAACGAATCTGTAGTTGGAATTGATATCAACGACAAAAAACAAGGTAAATTCGCACCTTTGTCGGGCGTTGCCATCAACGGGCCAGAATGGCTGCGATTACACCCCCCCGAGACAGTGATGATCATGAACAGCAACTACGCTGACGAGATCACGCTTATGATAAACGAGATGAAAATTACCACTGACATCGTGATAATGTGAAAGGCGAGCAGAAAGGCCTCAACTAGGACGTACAACAGTTATTGCTCGCTTCATCAGTCGATATATTATCGCCGCACCATTTATGGGTCGATAGCGCCAGCCCAAGTGCTGACGGCGAACCTGCTCTAACTCTGCGTATGAGCGCGCCGTGTCACTGGAGGCCCCACCGCGCTGATGGATTGCAGTAACTGCAGATAGGATGCGGAAAGATTGCCCGTTAATATAGGCCCGCAGAAAAAAGTCATAGTCCGATACAATCCGGAGATCCTCCCGGAAAGGCCAGCGTAGCAGCAGTTCGCGACGAACAAAGGAAGACGGGTGGGGAATTGAATTGAAAAATGGAAGGCGGCTTGGGTTTGCTATTAGGATTTCGCTTGGTGCATCAGGTTGTCCGACAATTGTCGTCCCGCACACAATTGGATGTCGACCCTCTGTGAGCACAGACATGACTGCCGGAAAAGCTTCCCAGACGAGTTCGTCATCGCCATTGATGAAAAGGATATAGCGACCTCGAGCTAATGCGACACCTTTGTTCATCGCGTTGTAAATCCCGCTATCCGGCTCACTTACGAGACGATTGACAAGGGAGCCGCGACCGCGAACTCTATCGAAAGTGCCGTCTACCGAAGCGCCATCGATCACAATGTACTCGATCTCTGCCGTTTTCACTGCCTCAACAGAATCCAACGTGCGGTCCACTGTTTCCACGCAATCTTTTACGACGGTAACTATAGAAAGAACAAAATCGCTCATGCTGATCAAGGCAAAAAAGTGCCGTCCTGTTTTCTTTTAACTGTCCGATATCACTAGAACAGCTAGAAATGCGATAAAACCACACTGCTCCAAAGGGGCACCCTCGGTCATACTGTGACATACAGCGTGGTTCTGATAACTCCGCCGCCTTCACTAACCTCGCACAGCATTCGTTCATGCCGCGGCTTAAAGTTGAAGGGATCAGCAGTGATTACTACACCACTACCGATCCCCGTTCTGATGTCTGGTCCCGCCGGCTTGTCTGCGTTGGGAACGAAATCACTAAACTGCGGTAGATGTTCTGTAAGGACAATATACTTGTACTTACCACAAACATTCTGAATAACTTTCTGAATCTGGAAATTTGATAGATGCTGAAGCACCTGCCGAATAAACACCACATCGCCTGCTGGCAATTCTTCATCTATGATATCAATTACCCGGAATTCTACACCGGCGTCTCGGTATTTCTGTCGATTGAAATCGATGAGCCCCGGGACCACATCACAAGCAATGTAGTCACCACATAAAACGCGTAACTGAGAGCCAACATGGAAATCGCCGCAACCCAAATCGACAACTGCCGGCTCTCCGAGAGTAAGTAAGAACTCAGAAACAGCTGAGACATAAGCCGAAACTACACCATCATCATGAGATCCGCTGCCGGAGTAGTAAGAGGTAGACGACGACTCCTCTTTACCCCAAGCACTCTGATTATATATCTTTTCAAAAACCTCTTTTACATTGTGGGATCTATACTGAGAATATTCAGCTTCGGTTTTTAGACGTCTTCGCACCCTGAGAATGAAATCTGGAGTACAATATCTAACGAGATCTTTTATGGTCACTGTATGCAACGCCCCTTGTTTTTACGCTGGAATCTTAATTCGCCTAGCGGTACCGATTTTGATCAGACAATACCGCGATAGACAGCGGCGGTTTCGGTCGCACATTTTTCCCAGTCAAAAAATTCGCAGCGCGCCAAACCCAACTTTGACAGCTCTTCGAGCCGGCTCGGTGAGCCGAGCACAGTTTCCAGTGCTGAAATCAAGGATGCAATATCACTCGGGTCAAACAGTTCGGCCGCAGCTCCCACTACCTCCGGCAACGAGCTACTATTGCTGCATATAACAGGACAGCCCGCCGCCATGGCTTCCAATGGTGGAATCCCAAATCCCTCGTAGATCGATGGGTAAACTAGAGCTTCCGCTTGTTGATAAAACTGAACTAGACGGTCATCTCCACCGTGCATTTGGAAAATTTGATCGCGCCGCAGACCGCATTTCACGAAAAAACTTTTCTCTTGCGAGGTAAATGGCTCGCCTCCAAAGCATACAATATCAAAATTTTTCCGGAGTGAGGTAGAGCTAGCGACGGCAAGTATTAGGCTTTCGAAATTTTTGTATCCACCCCTCGGGCCGACATACAAAATAAACGATCGAGGATGTACCTTTACTTTCGATTTAGGCGCGGCAAAAATGTGCTTATCCACTCCTAAATGCACTACGGAGGTTTTCTCTTCAGGTATCCCGTAAAGCTCGATGAGATCATTTTGGGTGTTGCGGGAAACGCAAATCACGTGGTCCGCACGCATTGCCGCGATCTTTTTAGGCCGAGTGGTTCCTTCGCTGTTTACGAACATTGATGGAAATCGGTCGTGTATTAAGTCATGAACTGTAACTACTCTTAGCGCACCGCGGGGCCTGAATTCATCCTCTGAATAATAGGTTTCATGCACAACATCAGGATCGAAACGCGCCATCAAGTGACGTGCCGAAATTTTGCTGATCATCGTTGCCGCGCGAGAAAATTTTGTATTGAAAAGCGGTAGAAGATAGCCACTATGTATGGAATTGTCCAAAACTTGAACATTTTTATTGAAATGCAATGGCGCGAATACCTTTGCATTCACCTCTGGCATCAAGGCGAACTCTTGGGCGAGAGAACAGACATAACGTGAGATACCTCCGTATCTCTGTAGCAAAAACACTTGTTGGTCGAACGCTATTTTCAAACCAGCACCCGCTTACCCATCTTCCAGGCCTCAGAGTAAATCTCGCGGTTTGAAGCCAAGCTCGTCATTGCACCATTTCGCAAGTCAACCAAAGGAAGATGAGCAATCATCTCGGCGCGAGCTGCACCGTCTACAAACAGCAAACTGCCGTTCTTGTCCCTGGATTCTTTCACTTTTGAAGGAAACGCCCACGCCCCCGAAAGGGCTTCCATCACTGATGATGAAAGATCACTTCGCACAAAAAAAGCGTTGCATCCATTGGATGTGGTACCCACGAACTTATAGCCTTTTTCTGTTCCAAGTTGGACGAGCGCGAGCAGAGAAGCTCCAAAATAGAGGTTCGAATGATGCGCCCTCGTACGCTGAAATTCGGCGTCATATGGTACTGTTAAAGCATGCCTATCACCAAAGACGGCATTGTACTCACACACAACAAGAGCGGGCTTCACCTCGTGAATAGCTTGCCAAATCCAGTAGTCGTTGCCATCGACATCAACGCTCAGGACACCAATTTCACCCGACATTCCTCCCCGCCTTAAAAGATCATTTATATTGTCTCTATCGATGAACGCACAGTTCGCGGTTAAACCATAACGCCAATAAATATCCTGATTACGTATATCTCGGATATGAATGCTTGACCCATCCATGACCAGGCCTCGCCAGTTACGCATCTGTAACAAAAGGCGTGTGTTCGACTCACGATAGTTCTCTACCCCGAATTCAACGAAGGTCTCTGGTATTCCTGGCAGCCGCGAAATCAACCAGTCAATGATGCCATCTTCTCCTGATTGAGAGAATGTGGAGAACTCAACCTCGGCCAAGTTTGGAAGTCTGTTGATTTTCCTATTGACCCTCGCAAGAGTAATTGCCTGCATGACAAGCTGACGCTCCAACATCAGAAGCTGAGGGGCAGTTGATCGCTGCAACCACTGCATTGCACGACGCTTAGCTATTTCTAATAGCCCCATGAACTATAAAGTCCTTCTTTTGCTGCTCGGTCTCAATGTGTTCAGATATAGCTGATACAGTCCGCCATGGGCTTGATCATAACTTGCCTTCAAATTCAGCGACCCTAGTGCCAACGCGACCGACAGCCAATCGCGGACCGACAGCGGCTTCATCAATTGCAATGCGTATCGAGAAAAGCGATGGAGCGGCAACACAAACTCCACCGGCGCCGTGCGGAATGCCGCCCATGCATCAGAACGGCTGCTGATGCCGGACTGGCCGAAAATTGCCAGTCCTTTGCTAGTTCGATGAACACTTCCGCGGCTGGCCAGAAAAAGATCTATCGCCCAGTCTGCTGCAGTAAAGGACATTCCCGGTATATCGCACTGCTTAATGATGTCGGTTCGCATCAACGAATAGAAAATTCCGTGAGACTGCCAGCAATTTCGCAAGAACTGCGCGTAGCGGAATGACAGAGGTCCCGACATGGAAAAGCGGACGAATGATGCGGGGTCGTCCTCCTGTCCTTCGAAGCAGTTGGGGCTCGTCGAGGCGACGTAGTCGGGGTTGGCTTCAAGAAAAACGACATTCTCCATCAAAAAGTCCAGCGAGCGGCGATCATCGCACGCCACCCACATGTAATAGCGCCCTCGCGCTGCGTTCAAAACTACCTTGAAATTACCTGGGGCACCAATATTTCTTTCCTGCCGTATATACCGAACGCGGGAATCTTGTTCCGCATAGGCGCGGCAAATCGCTTCGGTACCATCCGTTGAGCAATTGTCCGACACAACGAGTTCAAAATCGGAAAAACTTTGCGAAAGAATCGATTCAATCGCCGCTCCAACAGTGCGCTCACCGTTGTAGATCGGCAACCCAATAGAGACCAAAGGGGAAGCAATCACTTCTGCGCTTGCTGCCACCGGCACACTACCGGACTCTTTTGAGGAAGCCATTAGGAGCAACCGTGATCAGCAGCTTGTTCTCAATCTCGTGGTCGATCTCGAACTGATCCGTTGTCTTAAGATATTCCCAAACCGCGGTCTTGGGGTTGTCACCCGGTCCCCAGGACCGCTCCGGATACATTCCACTCGGCAGGTCTTCAACGATCGTGTCGAACACCACACAATAACTACCGCTGGATACCAGAGGAGCATAAGCCTTCAACTCTTCCAGGACATGTTCATGTGTATGATTGCTGTCGAGACAAACAAGGACACGCTCATAATTGGCAGCGATCTTCTTAACTCGCCGAATGGTATCAGAGGCAATGCTCGACCCTTCTATCATATCGATTCGCGATGCCATCGGATGAGCCAAAATCGCATCCAAGTTGTGCTTTCGAATATCAATATCGATGCCCAAAACCTTGCGTGCAGATTCCCTGGGATCTATGGTAGAGTCCGCTTCGATCGCCTCGCACATGTCGAGCATGGCCAACATCGATGCGCTCAGCACCAGCGATCCACCATGTGCAATCCCGGTTTCGATAATCAGATCCGGCCTGGTGTGCCAAATCAGCTCTTGCATGGCCACCATGTCTTGAGGGTACTGAATGACTGGGCGCCCCATCCACGTGAAGTTATAGGAGTACTTCGGCTGAGTACTCAGCTTCATGAATTCGTTCGCTGCTTGCTTTAGTTCAGATTTTGCATAGGAGGCTACCCGCTCCTTGCATTCCTGCCTGAACTGCTCATTGAGATCTTGCATCATCGTTCGCACCAATAATTGATCGGAGTTTTCCAGCGTCGCCCCAAAAGGCCATAGGCTCGTAGCTTGGGTAAGGATAGTGTCCAAGATTAAGTTTGATCTCCCACCCATTGGCAGAAATCCATTGTTCCACCAATTTTCTAACTGACACAGGAAGACCGGAACAAAGATTTACAACCCCAATGTCGTTCTGCCCGAGCGCAAGATCCACCAGATACTTCGATACATCTTCAACGGGCAAATAATCTCTAAGCTGCTCGCCACCGGACATGTCGAATTTTTCACGTCCTTCGGACACAGCTTGCTTTAGCTGAGACAGCAACGAGCTTTTGCCCTGCCCAGGCCCGTACATGTAGAACAGCCGCGCCCAAACCATATTAAATGGCTTTTGCTGGCCAAGGTAACCAAGCTGGCGCCGCAAGGCATCCTTCGCGTATCCATAGGGGTTGGCTGGTGCTGGTTCAAGTGTTTCCGATAACATTCCCGATCGCATGCCATACTCAAAACAGGTGCCAACAGCTGCAAGCGTCGGCAAACCTGCCTCGATTATGTGACGCAAGAAGCGATAGTGCCCCGGCAATTCGCGTTCGAAATGATGCAAGGAATTGTAGTTTGGCAGCCCGTCCCATGCCAAATGGATCAGGACATCAGGGCGCCCTAGCTTGACATAATCGCCCGGCTCTGACGCATGAATGTCCAGGTAAACAAGGTGATCTGCCAGCAAACCACTCGAAGCTCTTTGTGTACCGGGTCGGGCAACGGCTGTTACATCAACGTCACGTGTTGCCAGTTCAGCTAGGACATGCCGGCCGATAAAACCCGTGCCACCAGTCACCGCAACTTTCATCAGACGATCCGCAGTTCTGGTACAGCAGTAACGAACTGCGCGCCCCAAGCGCGTGCGTAGTTAAGCTGCAATGAGATTTCCGCTTTGAGATTCCAAGGGAGTACAATGATATAATCAGGCTTCACCTCGGACAGCATCCCCTCGCTAACGATTGGGATGCGGCTCCCCGGCATGAATTTTCCCTGCTTGGCAGGATTTCGATCAACGACGAACTCTATCAGATCGCCACGGATGCCTGCATAGTTCATCAGTGTATTACCCTTGGCAGCGGCACCGTAGGCAGCAACACGCTTGCCCTCCCGACGCGCTTGAAGGAGAAAACTCAAAATCCCGTACTTGACATTATTGGCTCTGGCTCTGAACTCGCTGTAAAAATCGGTCGTCAGCATGCCAAATTCTGCCTCTGTTTGAAGCAACTGTTCGACACGTTCTGTTTGCATCTGCGCACCGGTGTCCGTGCGCTGAGCAAACACCCTTAAGCTGCCTCCATGAGTGGAGACTTCCTCGACGTCAAACACCGACAAGCCGTTTTTTCCAAATATTCTGTCGACAGCCGAAAGCGACAGATAGGAGAAATGCTCGTGATAAATCGTGTCGAACTGGTTATGCTCGACCAGCCGGAGCAGATGTGGAAATTCGAACGTTGAAACACCCGAGGGCTTCAGCAGACAAGCAAAGCCGGCGACGAAATCGTTGATATCGGGAACATGCGCCAGCACATTGTTGGCCACTATCAGGTCGGCACCCTTGCCTTGTGCGACCATCTCCTTTGCCAATGCAAGACCGAAGAATTCTTCGATCACCGGTATTCCCTTCGTTCTAGCAACGGCTGCCGTACTCGCAGTGGGCTCAATGCCGGTACAGGGAATGCCACGATCAAGGACATATTGCAGTAGGTATCCGTCATTGGCGGCAACCTCCACGACATGGCTCTGCTCGCCCAGATTGAACCTTTCGGACACCGTTTCGACGTAACGTTCGGAATGTTTGAGCCAGCTGCTTGAGAAGCCGCTGAAATAGGCATATTCGGCGTCGAACAGATCTCCAGCACTGGCAAAGTCCTCAGTCTGTACTAGCCAGCACTGCTCGCAGACAAGCACCTTCAGTGGATACCATTTCTCCGGTGCGTGCAGCGTGATATCCGTCAGGTAAGCGTTGGACGGCGGGGCACTTCCGAGATCAATGAAAGTGCGATGCAGCTCTGCTGAACAATGGCGGCATTTCATAGGTAAAGTCCCGCAAAGGTTGGTGACAGATGCTCACGATGTGCATCGCGATCAGATAAATCGGCTATTGCGTGCGGCCAATCGATGGAAACACTGAGATCGACAGGATTGATGCCAGCTTCCGCCGCCGAGTTATATGGCGCGGAATGGCAATAAAGCAGCTCGGCCCCGTCGGATAGTACCTGAAATCCATGTGCAAAGCCTTCCGGTATCATCATTGCCCTGTGATTGCTGGCCGAGAGGATTTCAGCATGCCATTCCAGAAATGTTGACGATCCATACCTGAGGTCAACCGCAACGTCCCATACTTCACCGCGAATACAACTGACAAGCTTCATCTCGGCGAATGGCGGCATTTGATAATGAAGGCCTCTCACCGCACCTTGTCGAGCGGTGTATGTATGGTTGATCTGCGCGATTGGCTTGCCCCATCCCGCCGCGGCCAGCTCTTCACTGCAAAAAAGCCTCGTGAGGAATCCGCGTCGGTCCGACCGCACCTCCCGATCAATCAGCCGCAGTCCGGCCAACGGCGTCTCAAGGATATCGAATCTACTCATGGCTGTGCCAGTAATCTGCAATGTCCGCTTGGCAAAGGCTTAGCGCTTCGGCACCGGTCGACAAGCACCGATACCAATGCATTGTGCGATCGATAGCGTCCCCCAAAGACCATTGTGGCTGAACATCGAGGATGCTCCGAGCCTTGCTTGTTTCGAGTTGCAACAGCCCAGCCTCATGTGGCCCCTCGGTTTGAGTAGATAAATGGATGTGCCCTACACCATAGGCTTCGCGTGCGAGGCCGATTACCTCTCCTACAGTAGCTGCATCCTCCGCGCGAGGGCCAAAATTGTATGGCCCCGCCAACACTGGATCCGACGCCAAAGCTTCAGCAAGCACGAGATACCCGGCGATTGGCTCAAGAACATGCTGCCAAGGCCTGATTGAATTTGGCCTCCTGATCAACATGGGCTGGCCTGCCTGCCATGCCCTGACCGCATCAGGAAGGAGGCGATCTGCCGACCAGTCGCCACCGCCGATAACATTCCCCGCACGGGCAGACGCAAGTCCGACACCAAGATCGGCGAAGTAAGACTGTCTATAACTTGCCACAGCAATGTCGGCAGCAGCCTTACTCGCACTGTATGGGTCATGGCCGCCCAGAAGATCATCTTCTCTGTACGGATAGAACCACTCTTTGTTCTGATAGACTTTGTCAGTCGTAACGACGACGATCGAGAGCACTCCATCACTCTGCCTCAGCGCCTCAAGAAGGTTCACCGTCCCCATAACATTTGTATCAAATGTCTCTGCCGGGATCCGGTAGCTTTCGCGTACAAGCGCCTTCGCGGCCAAATGCAGAACGACTTGTGGCCGAATCCTTGAAACTGCATCGCCGAACGCGGCACGGTTGCGAATATCCAGCTTGATATCCTCGTCAACCAAGAATCGCCCGCCGATCAGGTCGTAAAGATTGGGATTAGTGTCGGGAGGCAGCGCAATGCCAGAAACCTCTGCGCCCATCGCCTTAAGCCACAAGCTAATCCAAGCTCCCTTGAAGCCGGTGTGGCCGGTCACCAGCACTCGTTTCTCGCGCCAGAACGCCGGGTTAGGCAGCCTCGCCATTACCAGACCTTCCAAGGGGCGTTGCCCGATGCCCAAAGGTCTTCAAGCAGATTTTTCTCACGCAATGTGTCCATAGGCTGCCAGAAGCCGTCGTGCTCGAAGGCCACCAATTCTCCCTCAACCGCAAGACTACCCAGCGGAACGCCTTCCCAAGGCATGCTGTCGTCCGATATCAGATCGATACATTTGGGCGAGAGAACGAAGAACCCACCGTTTATCAACGCACCGTCACCGCGAGGCTTCTCCGTAAAGCCAGTTACACGATCCCTCTCCATGCGCAGAGCACCATATCGACCAGGCGGCTGGACGGCAGTAATGGTTGCCAGCTTGCCATGCTTCGAATGAAAGGCGATCGTCTTGGATATATCGACGTCGGACAGGCCGTCACCATAGGTGAAGCAAAATGACTGTTCGTCTTTCAGATACCCAGCAACCCGCTTCAGTCGTCCGCCAGTCATAGTGTCTTCACCAGTGTCGACCAGTGTTACCCTCCAAGGCTCCGCATTGCGCTGATGAACCTTCATCTCGTTATTTTCCATGTCGAAGGTGACATCCGACATGTGCAGAAAGTAGTTCGCGAAGTATTCTTTTATCAGGTAGCCTTTGTAACCGCAGCATATGATGAAGTCGTTGACTCCATGCGCAGAATAGGTCTTCATGATATGCCAAAGGATCGGCTTTCCGCCGATCTCGATCATGGGCTTCGGGCGAAGATGAGTTTCTTCGGAGATTCTGGTCCCAAGGCCACCGGCCAAAATTACGGCAATCACGCAACGTCCTCCTCGGTCTTAAGCGCAAACTCGCGACCAAGATGTCGATAATCCATCCTGAAATCTTGCGATTCTATAAAAGCATTCAGGCCGGCTGTGATTACAGCATGTTTTTCCGGCGTCCATACATCCAACCATTCACGATAGATATCCGGGGAAAACTGCTGCTCGTAGCCACCAATTTTGTCCAGCACCTTGTCAAAATCATCAAAAAACAGGTCGTTGGTATTGAAGACGTTACGCATGAAATAATACTGATATACTTGTTGCCTATCGATTGGGAAATCCAACGAATCCAGGCTCATTAGGACCTCGCGATATTCCGTCACATTATTGGTATGAACGTTAAAATCATATGCGATGTGAGGATTGTTCGGCGAGTTATTGATTACCGGAATACCAAGAGCTGCATACTCGAAGCCGATGGTGCCGTATACCGTCAGCGCAAAATCGATACCCTCTTTGATGATCTGAAGGTGCGACGCGTTTGACGGCAACAGCACAAACCGTGGAAACCGCGCGATGAAATCGTCGATGATCTCCTTTGTACCGGGCAAGTAGTCGGGATGCGTTTTGATGTACCAGTCGTAATCTGTCTGATTTGAGATTTCGCCTAGGAATTTTATCCATTCGTAGAAATCGGGAAACACGTTCTTCCCGTAACTGTGAGGACTGTCAAAAAAGCAGTGAGTCGCGATAAGTATCTTCTTGCGAGCAGATGGCTTCAGCAACTCTTCGTGGCGGGGAGCTCCATAGGCTGACTTGCTGGAATATGACATGTCCACACCGACCTCGCCAGCGAAACGCCGTTCGATTCTGCGCTTCGCCTCGGCAAGCCCCTCCGCCTGCACAGAGCCGGATAATTCAGAAAAACGCTCCGGAAAATAGTGAAAGTCATTATAGGCGAAATAGTTATATTTATTGAGGCGGTAGACGTGCGTCAGGCTTGCTTGAAAAGCGGGGATTCCTCTTTCAACCGCAATTCGCAGCGGCATTGCGAGATTGTAGACACAATGACTGACGCTAACGCCCTGCACATTGTGTGATCCAAAGAAATCCTCCCACCACACGAACAACTCTATGGATTCCCGGAAAAATTCGCGGAATTCGACACTTTGAATGTCAATGGTTGGGCGATTGAATCGCCGAAGATAAGTGTCATAAATCAGATCGCCAACCCACACGCCATTGATGTGGATCGCTTCCAGGCCAGCCTTGCTTTGAAGTTGTGGCAAAAGCTCTGCAGCCAGATCGACGGCGCGGGCGCGCTGTTTCGACGTGGGGCAAATCGCGATGAAGTTGGATATGCCGAAGGAGGAATATACGCCAAAAAATCTGCTACCAAGTTTTGCACGCAGCCAGAATAAGACGCGCTGCATGCTTCCATTCAAAGTGCGCGGATAGTAAGCCCAGACTCCTCCTGCACAACGGTCGGCAAGGCCGTTGGCCAAATAGGAATAAGCGATGTGGGCCGAAGCCATATCGTTCAATTCCATCAGTACTATGGCGTCACCTTTGGCGACATTACCGCGGGCCGGAAAAATGCGGCGATTGTGGCTGATCAAGTGCCTTGCATGACGGCTCTGACCGAAACTCCTGAAAGACCGCGCCCAGCCACGCCAATCAACCCAATTCATTTCTCACTCCGCATCGGGTTAGCTTTGAGCACCAAGAAGTTCAATCTCGCGATGAGGCAGCGAACATGGATCCCCGCCCGGCGGTATTGCACAAAAGACCCGCTTGTTGGCGAGCAGCCCTACCACCATGGCCATAGACGAACAACCTACCACGACATCGCACTCAACAACCTCTTCGATCAGGGAACGATCTCCCCCAAACCGAACAACCGCGCCTAGTTCGCGAGCGATATCATGATACTTGCCACTTTTTTCGGAGGGATGCGGACGGATAACAAGCTCAGCAACTTGTGCACCCAGAGATGACATGTTGGCTTGGAGATAGCGCAATGCGTCAAATTCAGTGTAACCCCAGTAGAGAGGATCACCGTATGCCCGCGTTGCGTGCTCGGACAGAGGCTCGGCGACGAAGAGGATACGAACACCGTCCTCAATTGAGTGCGACCGGGTGGAGGCACTCTGACGAGCGATATCTGCGCGGATGTCCTCGAAGTATGGGTTGTCAACCAGCTTTATCGGCATTGCAGGAAATAGGCGCCTTGCCATCTCCTCTGCATAGGTGTCTCCCACCCAAAGGGCATCCGGCAGATGCTCGATACCCTCGCGACAAAAACGCTCCCGATAGTTGACCCAATGGTCCAGAAAGGTAACGCTGTTTTTGCCGGCTGTTCTCGCTGCGTCAATTGCTAGCCACTCTAGGTCTGACTGCCAGCTTGATCCGGTGACTATGTCGTCGCATTCAGCAATTGCCGCTTCAAGGGTGCTGCACTGGACAACGCCAACTCGACGCTGAAAAACCTTTAGAGCAGGCCCTTCCAGTACGAAGCGCCAGTCCCCGCCAGTTCTCGCCACATAACTGGCAAGCAGCTCGGCGCCGCCGGCGTCGTGGCTCACGACACAGCGCATCACGCAGATACCGCAGTTTCGAAACCAGGCCGCAGAAGGCCATACTCGATGACATCGACCCATTGGCCATCAAGGTAAAGGTGCGCTGTTCTACGTCCCTCTTCAGCAAAGCCGAGCGCCAAAGCCAACTGTTGCATGCCCGAATTTGTTGCGGCAGTGCCACAGTAAATCCTGACCAGATTCAGCTTTTTGAAGCCGTGATCAATCAAACAACGTCCAGCCATCTTGCCCACGCCCTGTTGCCAGTGACGCTTGTCACCCAGAAGTATCGAAAACTCCGCGTGCTGGTTAATTCCCGATATGTCCTGCAGGCTTATATTGCCAATATGGCCGTCCACGTCGTGACAGATTGCCCATACGACGTTACCGCTCCCGTCCAGCGCATCATAGAATGCTCGAAAATATTCGCGCGTCCGAGGGAACTTTCCATGCGAATTGTAGCGGCAGACGTCTTGATCTTCGAACCATGTGAGATACGGGCCATCCAGATCTGCGATCCGAAGGGGCCTTACATAGTAGGCGTCACCAATACGGTAGATCATTTCAGCGTGTCCATATTGGCCCAGACCTTTTGAAACGCCGCAATCACCAGATCGGTTTCACGTTCGCTCATCTCATGCAGGCACATGGCGAATCCGAGGAAGGTCGAGTCGTGCAACTCCTCAGCGACGGGGCAGATGCCTTTGCTATAATCGACTTCGCGCTTGCAGATATCGGAAGTCCAAGGGAAACCCTTCGACCCGTAAGCCATCTTTTTCTGGTATATTGGCAGCATGTGCACATTGACGTAACCTGCGGCCAGTCCTGTCACGCCCTCCGCCGTCAGTGCCTCCACAACACGCTGGCGGGAAACGCCAAGTCGCGCAACATCCAGAACCATCGGATAAACATAATAGACGTGCGTGCAGCCCTCACGTACCAGAGGTGTTTTCAGGCCTTCCAAACCTGCCAGACCTTCATCAAGACGGCGCGCGACTTGTTGACGCCCTTTGACCAGACCATTCAACTTATCTAACTGGCTGGCGCCAATAGCGCATTCAATTTCGCCCAGTCGAAAATTGTAACCGATCATATTCGCCAGATTATGCTCGCCCATGCCATCCACCACCGCTTCGGCATGATTGCGGATAAGGCGAAGACGATCGGCGATCTTGTCATCGTTGGTGACAATGATCCCCCCCTCGCCGGTGTGAATATGTTTGTGATAATTGAGGCTATATCCCCCGATATGCGAGACAGTGCCGGCATACTTTCCATGGTAAAGCGCACCCGGCGCCTGTGCCGTATCAGCAATCACCTTCAGATTGTGCCGCTCGGCGATTTCCATCAATGCATCCATGTCTGCCGACTGCCCAAAAATATCTACTGCCATAATCGCCTTGGTCTGCGGTGTAATGTTGGCTTCGACTGATTTGGGGCACAGGCAGAACGTATCTGGTTCTATATCTGCGAAGACGGGGATCGCGTTCCAGTTCAATATCGCCGTTGCGCTAGCACACATCGTGAATGGAGAAACGATGATCTCGTCCCCTGGCTCTATATCGAGCGCGCCGACTGCTGCGATGAGACCCGATGTCCACGAGTTGACGGTGACGGCATGCTTGACACCGAAATACGCCTCAGATTTGCGTTCGAACTCCTTTACTTTCGGGCCGCCCAGAAAATCAGGGTCCCAAGCGCCGATAAACTGAGAAAGCACGCCGCTCTCCACGACTTGCCGAGCGGCTTCAACCTCCTCCGGCCCCATCGAGTTATACCGTTTGAATGGCGTCTCAATCGTTTTCCTGCCCCCCATGAGGGCGAGTCGATCATTCCCAACAAAGTCGTTCATAGAGAGTTCCTAATCGCAGTAAGGTGTTTAATGAGACGAAATGCTTCACGGCCTTCACACAAGCTGGTGCGCGCGCCTGAAATCGTCGAAGCAATCTGGTCTACGACATGCCATTGCACACGGCCTAGATCTGAAGGAATACGCTGCTCCGAAGAGTCTAACACGGAGTAACGGTGTAGTTTTTCGCTAGACCGAACGGGTTGCCATAGGATTGTGTCTCCAGCTTGCTCATATCTCAACCTGCCGTTGGGCGCCACAAGCTCCACCGTATAATGAGAAAAATGCTCTTCGTTCGCCGCTATGAAATGCACGCTGCCGCCCTCGAATTCTACGAGGACATCGGGCTCAACGTCATCATCACCAAAAACACGTCCGGAGTTCGTCACCTTAAACTCCCGGATATCGCCCAGCCAATACTGCAGCAGGTCGAGAAAGTGAGAGCCGTTGTGGATCAACCCCTTTGAGTACCACGCAACCCCTTTCAGAGGCTGCGCAATGTGCCCTAAGTCGAAACGACGCCGAACCTCCTGAACCCCGGTATCGCTGCGTCGAAGGTAGTTCACGAACAAGCGACAACCAGCCTTCTCGCAAAGCGACAAAATCTGCCGCGCATCCTCCAGATCGTAAGCGAGCGGTTTCTCGCACAGCACAACGCGGGGCCGGTGTACCGCGAGCGCCGCCGTCAGGGCATCCAAATGGTGCCGCGTTGGCACAGCAATTGCCAAAACATCCGGCTTCAGGGTTTTCACCGCCAGCGAGGAATCGGCAAACGTTGGCTGCCCATAGGCTCGCTCGAAGTCCTGGCGTCGCGAGGGATCGGGATCAGCAGCGCCGACAAGACAAAACGCCGGATGAGAAGAAAATGCCCGGGCATGCGTCAACACGTTCGTCCGTTGGTCGAGATGTAGATCGTAACCCATGCCGATCTGGCCAAGACCGAGCACAACTGCGGTGAGGCTCATGAATCGCCTTTCCGTGCCACTTGCCGGTTTATTTCCAATAGCTCTGGCCGCGCTTTCAGCAAGTCTATTATCTCACCACAGCCGAAGAGCGGGTTGTTCACTCCGAGGATCTCGATGAGTTGTTTAAGAAGGATATAGTCATCCTTTTCGTCAAGCGTGAGACCGAGACCCTGCCAATGCAGCGAAGGTGGCGCGATCAAGTTCCCGATACGGTACTCATCCGGATGCTGGTAGATATATCGTGACACATGTTCGAGGTCGAGCGGTGCAGCGGTCCGTTGTGCGGCTGTCTGCAACGCCTCCAGATAGAAGACTTGAGTATCCATACCATCCGGATAGCTCCGCACAACGGCATTGCTAACGTAGTCGAATGAATTGTGAAGAAACATGAGTATGGTTTGTTCAATAATATCCGGGTCGATGACAGGGCAGTCTCCGGTTATTTCGACGATAACATCGGCGGACGCCGACACGGCAGCACCGATGACCCGTGACATCACATTCTCTTCGCTGCCCCGGAAACAGCCGATACCATGGTCCAGCGCAAAGTCGACAATAGGTTGATCGGTTTCATTGATCGTCGTTGCAATGACAATTTCGTCTATCGACGGTACGGCTCGCAGCCGCCGTACAAGGTGTGCAAGCATAGGCTCACCGAGCGCCGGCAGCAGGACTTTGCCAGGCAGTCGAGAAGAGGTCATACGCGCTTCAATCGTGGCGACGATCTTCGGACGCATCTGTTTCACTTTTCCAACACGTCAAAAGATACAGGCGTATGACGAGCAATGTTCTGAATGACCCTCCGGCCGATGATCTGCTCGAAGAACTTGGGCGGCAAACCAAAACCTGGGCGCACACTGCGGATCGCATCCGCCGTGACGAGATCGCCAGCCTGCAGATCCTTGACGAAATAGAGCGAACGGCGAAACTGCACATTGCCTTGCTCACTCGACTTCCTGCCGTAGTCGATTTTGCCAAGCGCCTCCCAAGCGGTCCGCACGCCACTGCAAAGGGCTGCAAGCTCCGGCGGCTCGAGCGAGAAGCTGTCGTCAGGCCCGCCACCGGACCTGTCAAGCGTGAAATGCTTTTCGATGATAGAAGAGCCAAGTGCAACGCTGGTTATCGCCGTCGTGTTATCGAGGGTGTGGTCGGACAATCCGGTAACGCACTCGAAGCGTCGGATCATATCGGGAATGATATTCAGATGATAGTCGGCGGCGGGCGCAGGATAGCCACTGACGCAGTGCAGGATCGCCAGTTCACGGCAGCCACCATCGCGCGCCGCTTCAATCGCCTCGGCAATTTCCTCGGCATCTGCCATGCCGGTGGAAATGATCATTGGCTTTCCGGTGGAGGCGACATAGCGGATAAGCGGCAGGTCCACAGCTTCAAACGAAGCAATTTTGTACGCAGGCGCGCCCAAACTCTCGAGAAGGCCCACAGCCGTGGAATCAAAAGGCGAACTAAAGATAGTTATCCCGATACGCCGGGCATGTTCGAACAGCACACTATGCCAATCCCATGGCATATGTGCTTCGCGATAGAGATCGTAGAGGCTCCGCCCGTCCCATAGGCCACCATGAATGACGAAACCCTCGCCGTCGCTGTCAAGGGTAATCGTATCGGGCGTATAGGTCTGGAGCTTAACCGCGTCCGCACCGGCCAGCTTGGCCTCTTCAATGATCCGGAGGGCGGTATCGAGCTTGCCATTGTGATTGGCGGACAACTCAGCAATGACGTAAGGTGGATAAGATGCGCCAATGCTGCGGCCCGCGATGTTTATTTCCCGATTACTAGGCATTTTCCTATTCTCTCACGCCACGCCATTCATCGCGTAGTTGTCCAAAAAAAATTACATCGTGGTAGATTTGACCGATTCGGTGTTGATCACGCAGCGTTCCTTCTTGTAGAAAACCCAGTCTGCTGTGCAATCTAAGCGATTTTTCATTGAAACCCAAAACTTGGCCGCAAACCTTGTGTAGACCAAGTCTCTGAAATGCATGATCGAGCGCTGCTTGTGCAAGACGAATACCAGCACCCTCAGGCGCACCGACGGCCTTGAAGAATCCCCAATCGGCGATCCCGCCTAAGGCGACTGCTGAAAAATGCACGAAACCAAGAGCGCCATCGGCTGAATCGACTATTAGCAAACGCCGCGCAGGATCTACCGAGGCCTTCTCAAACCATCGCCTGTGCTCGTCAGACGTAATCAAGTGCTGCGAGAACATTACACTGCGGACCTCGGGTTGATTGCGCCAGATTAGCACCGATTCGAGATCTCCTGCAGTTAGTTCGCGTACAACACATTTGTCTTTCTCATTCAACGCAAATCATCTCCTGGGCAAGACGCTGCGCTCCCAACCCATCAGTCAGGCTTGCGCACGCGAGTTGCATCGCGGCAAGCCGCTCTGGATCAACCATCTGCCTAAGCTTATCAGGCAAATCCGAAAAGCTGTCATCACCATCTGCAAGAAGGGCAACACAGCCGGCGGCTTGAAGTGCAACGGCCCCGCCCCGCTGGTTTTCCGCAGTTGTCACCCCGATGGTTGGCAATCCCATGCAACAACGCTCCCAAGCAGATGTGCCCATCGCACCTATAGCTAGATCGCTTTCCGACAGCACACGCGCCATATCCCGAACATCGACCAGCATAGTCACCGGCCAACGCAGGCTATTGATCTGTTGCTCTACCTCGCTTCGCCACGGTGCGAATGGTCCCATCACAACAGTAACACTGCAACCCTCAGGTACCTCGCAACTTTTCAAAGCCTCAATGATCGCTCCCGTTGTGTTGGCCGCATCAGCCCCCCCCATGCTGATAAGCAGTCGGCCGACCCGAGCTTCAGCGCGCCTCGCTAGGCTTTCCGGCCGAATTTCCGAAAATTGCTGACGCAACAATGCATGCCTTGGCCCAATGTAAAAGGTGCAAGAATGCGGCACCAATCCGAGGTAATCAGCCTGCTTGCGCCCCAGATTTTGATCCAACAACACGTCCGCTACATGAGGTCTATTAGCCAAATCATCAATGACCAAGATACGCTTTGCAATTGCTTTGAACGACATCTCCCATTTGGCATCCAACTGATAGTGATCAACGACTAGCCAGTCGATATGGTCGGGAATAACTCGAACCGTTTGGAGATCATCTGCGTCAGTTGAATTTAATGGAAGAACTGCAACTGGAAACCCTTGCCCCTGAACAATCTGTATGAGATTGCCCGGCAGATCCCTGCAAACGAAGGAGCAGTCTGCACCGTGCGCCGCAAGCGCATCCGCAAGAGTCAGGCAACGCATCACATGGCCGTTGCCAATCTCAAACGAAGCGTCTGTGCGAAAAACGACTCTCATGACGAATATCAGTTCAGCCGCTTGAAGCCGCCATGGCAGACCGGCCCTTTGAGCAGTTCAGAAACCTCTCGGCCGTCCTCGCATTCTTTGATAAGCGCAAATATCGGGTCAAGCGCATCGAAATACGCATCGACGACCTCAGGCGTGTGCTCCGTGCAGACATAAACACTGTTTCCAGCAAGAAACCCACGTTCAAGCATTTCCTGCGTCACCAGCGTTTTGTAGGCAAGCGCTTGCTCGCCGCGGAAACTATAGCCGGTCAACGCCGGCAGCCCCCAGTGGTCGATACCCAAACCATGCTTGTCAGCCAGCTGCTGCCAGCGTTCGCGGATCGAAAGGCCAATCTTGGTAATCGTGTCCCAAGAGCGGACTTTGGCCATCACATCCAGCGTTGCAAGCGCAGCAGTCGGGCCGATGCGTTCCGTCCAAAATGTCGAACTGATGAACGTGGACTGCGCAGCTTCCATGACCTCGCGTTTGCCGATTGTCGCGGTAATGGCATAGCCATTTCCCAGCGCCTTACCAAACATCGCCATGTCCGGCTCGACGTCATACAGCTTGTGCAGACCACCATTGGTTTGGCGGAAGCCTGACGTGCATTCGTCGAAGATCAGGACAATACCCCGCTCGGTCGCCAGTTCGCGAACTTTCTGCAAGAAATTGTCCTCCGGTCCGTTGTTGCGAACAACCTCCATCTTGATGACGCCGATGTCGTGCTGATCGACCAGACTGACAAGTTCCTGATAATTGTTATAGCTGAACGGAAAAACGGTTCCGTGCAAATTGCGTGGCACACCGCTTGGTTCCAGGCCCGGAAGAAGGTGACCATCAAGCCCCTTGTCGTCGCCGAGATTGACGGACAGATACCAGTCATGCCACCCATGGTAACCACATATGGCGACTTTGTCGCGGCCCGAAGCCGCACGGGCGATCCGGATCGCTATTGCATTTGCCTCGCCTCCTGAACGGGCCAAGCGCGCCATGTCCGCCCACGGATGCAATTCGATCAGCTTCTCAGCGAGATAGACCTCTTCTGGGCAATTGAAGGTGGACATATTGCCCGCATCAACTGTCCGGCGCACAGCAGCGTCGACCTCGGGATGGTTATATCCAAGGATGTTTGTGCCGATCCCCATGATCGACATGTCTACATACCGGTTACCGTCGAGGTCCCAGACATTGCATCCACTAGTTTTGCTGAAATAGGCAGGCCACTGTTCCGGCAGGAACATTTCAGCCCTTTTTGAAAGCAGCATATTTCCACCAGGGATCACTGTCTTTGCACGCTTCCAAAGCTTCTGACCTGTTCCCAAGGCTGCCCCCTCATTTCTGATCAATTGGCGGTTATCGGCAAACAAGTGCTCATGTCGCACTTGCAAAGCAAGCACGTCCCGCCACGAAAAATGGATATCCGGCGAAAAATGCTCAAACACATTCGCGACCACGTTGAAATCAGCCTGCTCGTCGACCGTCCAACGTAAGGCGGAAAGGTCACAATCATTTTCGACGGACGCGTTTGAGAATTTGCCCGATTCACGCAGATAAGGCGTGACATGTTCACGATCGAAAGAGGCGCTTGTTTCCATCGATGCGGCTTCCAACGCAGCGAAACGAAATACCTCAGTATCCAGCCCGTCGGGAAAGGTGGGGGGAACGCTGTTGCTTAGATAAGCTACGCCTCGTGCCGTGAATTCTCGCACACAATGATCCACCAACGCCGGGTCGATCAGCGGACAGTCACCCGTTATGCGAACAACGACCTCCGCATCGGTCAATCGTCCTGCGGTAATGAAGCGACCAAGCACATCGTCCTCGCTACCGACGATAGATCGGTACCCGAGCGAGGAAACCAAGTCGATCAACGGTTGATTGCGCGGGTCATCCGACGTCGCCAACACGATCTCGCTGATCTCCTGCGACCGCGACAAGCGCGCCAGCAGCAACTCGATCATTGGCTTGCCGCAGATCGATCTCATCACCTTGTTCGGCAGCCGGGTCGAGCCAACCCTGGCTTGTACAATTGCGACGACTTTCATAGAGAGGTCCAGCTAGAGGGATTGAGCAGCAGTGTCGGCGGCGAACACGGCCATTCAGGTAGCTCGGGTAGAGCACCTTTGGCTGAGCTGGCAATCTCGGCAAGTTGTGAAACCGAATCGACGCCGATAACGACCCGGGAGATCTCAGGAGATGATACAACGAAGCGAATACACGCCTCCTGCGGCGACAGGTTGTTGGCTTCAAGCCACCGCTGCCATTCACGCCAGATCGGATCGAACCTGCCAAACTTGGCCGGCCTTTCCTCAGCTGGCATCAGCAGCAATCCTTGGAGAAAGCATGACCGTGCATGTATCTCGACATCCTCGCTGACCAATCGATTGACCCAGCCAGTTTCGATCAAACGGCGGTCCAGTATGCTCAACGGAGATTGAACCAGATCGAACCTAAAGCGCGGCACAAGATGCTCCAGCTCGCTGGGATCATAGATGGAGACGCCAATCCCGCCGACAAGACCCGATTTCTTCAGCTGCTGCAATGCCGAGTATAGCCTATCGCCATGCTGAGTGAGCAGTTGACCGGGTCGATGTAAAAGAACAGCAGCCAACTTGGAGACGCGAAGGCGCTCCATCGAGCCATGCACCTGACCGGCAACCCATGAGCCTACGTCGCATTCATCGCTTTCCATCTCCGGCAGTTTGGTAACGATCCTGAAGTCACCGACCCCCAAAGCACCGAGCACTTCCTCGCTCTTGCCGTAGCCTACGGCGGTATCCAGCGTGTCGATCCCCAGCTCTCTGGCGAACTCCAGCGTGCGCGCCGCTTCTGCGCTCGATGTCATGCCGATCTTGTTTGCGACACCATAGGGAAGCCCGAACTGGACAGTACCGAGCGCCAGCTTCTGTTCAGATATCAAGCACCCGTTTCCTCATGATAGACGTCGCGACCCACTCCTGCGCATCGTCCGTAAAGCTTTCCGACCCGTGCGATGTAACTCGATGCGAATAGCAGGTGTAGGCCGGATGCCAATCGAACAATCGGCGAAAATCCATCTTGTTAGACTGGATACCCTCTCTGTGATGATAAGCGCGTTGGGCGTGGCTCGATGCATAAAAGTCCTGGATCACTAACCAGGATCGACTCTTGGAGACACGGTTGGCTTCTGCCGCGATGCGAAATAGATCGTCCAGATCACACAAATATAGACAAAATCCGAATACAACGATGTCAAAACTACTATCGTCCCAAGGAAGCGCATCGGCCGTGCCTCTGCGCGCATCAACTCCTCTTGTCAGAGCTTCGCCAACGGCTTTGCTAGAGGGATCAATTCCCGCTGTAGACAGCTCTAACCTGGACGCGAGCCACGCAAGACGCCGCCCTTCACCACATCCGATCTCAAGGATCGCCGGACGCGTTCCCGCGTCCTCAACCGCGGCGGGATAGATTTCACTAACGGAACGACCAATGAGGTCGCCTTCAAAATCTCGCCTCGCAAGCGCGCCTCGATTACGGTCGAACCAGGCGTCCGCTTCAGATTGAAGGAACACATCTCGCTGGCGGGTTCGCTCTGTTGTCACCGTTTTACTCCAGTCACGGTAATCTGCCGCAATTGGTCAGCAACGTGCCTTTGCTGCTCGGTCGACAGACTTGGGAAAAGCGGCAGGCTCATCGCTCCGGCATAGTACTTGCAGGCTTCTGGCCAATCGGCCGCATTGAAACCCAACCCCTGATAATATGGCTGCATCGGAATCGGAATATAATGTAGGTTGACGCCTATGCCAGCTTGCCGCATCTGGAGGTGGAGATGGCCTAAAGAGCCATCGAAAGCTTCGACGTTAAAGCGGATCACATACAGGTGAAACGCTGAATAGGTATCGGGATCCTGCCACGGCAACTCAAGCGGCATACCATCAAGCAGACAAGCATATGAGGAAGCGATGCGGTGACGCTGTGCAACGTATTCGTCGACCTTGTCCATTTGGCTAAGGCCGAGAGCAGCCTGCATTTCGGTCATGCGATAGTTGAATCCGAGCTCCTGTTGCTCGTAATACCATGGCCCATGCGGCGAATTCGACATTGCGGACACGTCACGGGTTATGCCATGGCTCCTGAACATCTGCATGCGTCTGGCAAGCGCAACATCCTGCGTTGTGGCAAGACCACCTTCCGCAGTCGTTACGATCTTTACAGGGTGGAAGCTGAAGACGGTGATGTCACTGAAACGGCAGTTGCCGACCGGCTGGCCCAAGTAACGGCCGCCGATCGCGTGCGAGGCGTCTTCAATAATCGAAAATCCAAACTCCTTCCCAAGAGCGTGGATTGATTGCATATCGCAAGACTGTCCACACATGTGAACCGCAACAACCACTTTGGGAAGCGTTCCAGATCTTGCAGCACGCTCAAGCTTTTCTCTCAATCGTAGCGGCGACATGTTAAATGTCCTGGGATCAATATCGATGAAGTCGACCTTCGCTCCACAATACAATCCACAATTCGCAGAAGCGACGAATGTGATCGGCGATGTCCACAAGTAGTCACCGGGTCCCAAGCCGAGAGCTAAGCAAGCAATGTGCAACGCAGAGGTGGCACTGTTGACGGCGACTGCATGCGCTGCACCGACATATCGCGCGACACGCTCTTCAAATTGCGGAACGACCGGTCCCTGAGTCAGGTATTCCGACCGCAGCACTGAAACGACGGCATCGATGTCGGCATCAGTCACTTCCTGCCTGCCATATGGGATCATGGTCAGATGTTCCCGATCTTGTCTTTGTTGCTCTCAATCCACTGCCGCAAAGCCTCGACGCTCATCCAGTCAGGGTTGTTATCGCTGGTGTAACTGAAGTCGCTAGGCACCTTTTTGCCGTCCTTGATGCGATCGGCGCTCATGTGCCAATTGTGAATAGCCGGCAATATTTTGAAATAGCTTGGATATTCATAACTATACCAAGCATCCTCTTCGCTGATCATCTGCTCGTGAAGCTTTTCGCCCGGGCGGATACCGACGAACTCCAGACGCGCATCGGGGGAGATCGCTCTGGCCAGATCCACCATGCGCATCGAAGGGATCTTTTGAACATAGATCTCACCACCTTCCATGTCGCCGAACGCTCGCCATACAAGCTCGACGCCTTCTTCCAGCGAGATCATGAAACGCGTCATGCGTTCATCCGTGATCGGCAGCACACCACCTTCCTTGATCGACATGAAAAATGGAATGACAGATCCTCTGGACCCCATCACGTTACCATAACGCACAACCGCAAAACGAGTGTCATGGCCACCTGCATAAGAATTGCCAGCAACAAACAGCTTATCGGAGGCAAGCTTCGTGGCACCGTAAAGGTTGACTGGGCTGCTGGCCTTATCAGTAGACAGCGCAACAACGCGTTTCACCCCCTTATCGATGCAAGCATCGATGAGGTTCATTGCTCCGTTGATATTTGTCTTCACGCATTCGAACGGATTGTACTCTGCCGTCGGCACAATCTTGGTCGCCGCAGCGTGAACAACATAGTCGATCCCATCCAGAGCACGATAAAGCCGATCCTTATCTCGCACGTCGCCTATGAAGAAGCGAACGCGATCGTCGCCGACAAACTTCTTAGCCATCTCCCACTGTTTCATTTCATCACGGGAGAAGATGACCACCTTCTTGGGATTGTATTTTGCCAGCGTCATCGGCAAAAAGGTGTTACCGAAGGAGCCGGTTCCCCCCGTAATCAGAATGGAAGCATTTTTCAGCATGTGTCGATCCTAGGAATCTGAAAGGATATCTTGATAAGTGCGGACACGTGAAATCTCGCCCTTGCCCAGCTCGACAATGATGTCACAGTTGTTCAGCGTGTTTATCCGGTGCGCGACAATCAAAACTGTAATCTCGGATCCGAGAGCCTCAATTGATTGCATAATAGCCCGCTCGGTCTCGGTGTCCAAGGCGCTAGTCGCTTCATCAAGTATCAGTACCTCGGCTTGTTTATATAAAGCCCGTGCTATGCCTATTCTCTGTCGTTGCCCACCACTCAACCGGACGCCCCGTTCGCCGACGCACTCGGCAAAGCCGTTTGGCCAAGCCTCGATGGTCTCGAGCAATTCTGCACGCCGTGCCGCGTCTCGAACTCGGACCATATCGATCCGGTCATCGGGAACACCAAATGCAATGTTGCTGGCGATTGAACTATCCGCCAAAAAGACGCTTTGCGGCACATGTGAAATTTTCAGCTGCCATGAACCTAGCTCGGCATCACTGACGGTAGCTCCGTCCACCACCAACTGACCCTTGGTTGCCTGCAACAGGCCCATCACGATATCAAGCAGGGTGCTCTTTCCGCAGCCAGTAACTCCAACGAAGCCAACGGTTGCCCCCTTAGCAATATTTAACGATATGCCTCTCAGCACCCAGTCGGCGTCCGTGTTGTATCTAAACCAGATATTGTCAAGTTGCAGCTCACGCTTGTAGTCGAGCTGAATAGATCGAGACGCATCGCTCGTCTCGGAGAAGGGTTGTTCCAGCAGGTCAATGGTATCGGCCAGCGATGCTTGGTTGGCGCGTACTGCCGACCAAGCCTGAAAACACTGCTGGACAAGCGGCAACATTCGCTGCGCGCCAAGAGCAAGGGCACCCAACACAGGCATGGCGCCAATTACACCACCATCAGAACTCGTCAACTGATATGCCAGTGCAGCAATCAGCAACATGCCCAACGCCTCAGTCGCGAAGCGGGGACTCTGTGCAATGAAGGTGCTGTTGATCTGCGCATGACGCATAGACAAGTCAGCACGCCTAAATGTATCACAGTAAACGGCCTGCGTGCGGTCCAGCAAGACATCACGAATACCGCCCAACCCCTCCTGCAGCGACCTAATAACATTGCCAGCTTCGTCTGCAACCTGACGGCTGTTCCGAAACAGGCGACGATGCGTGGCCTTGGCAACGCCTGCATATATGGCGCCAAAGCCCAGCAGAGCAATCAGGGATACAACGGGATTGACGCTAATCAAGGTCAATAGAATGCCGAGCATCAACGTTGCGCTGCTGACGATCGTCAATATCGGCAAAATCACGTAGGTGCTGATACCGCTCGCCTTGCTGTACACGCCATTGATTACTTCGCTGCTGTTGCGCCGGGTATGCACCAGATACGGCTGATGCAGAGTCCGACGGTAGACGTCAAGCGCCAGGTCTGCGCCGATGGCATAAGACAGATTGGTTTGCACCCAGACCAAGAGTAGCCGCATGCAAGCGGCACCGATAATCGCCACGGCAAAGATCAAGGTGATGGGCAAAAGCAACTCGCGAGGAGCAGTTAGGGATAGAAGCCCAGCCAACCACTGGCCGACCGGATGCGCAAATACCTTCTCGGGAACTGTCAACGCGGCCAGAAAAGGAAAAATAGCGCCAATGCTGATCATCTCTGCCATGGCGACCACGAGCATCAACCCAAGTAGCAGATACAACTGCCGTTGATGACGCGGACCGATATGAGACCATAAGGCCTTTAAAAGCTGTTTCATGGCAACGTCACTAGGTGCTCTTTCACCCAACCTCAAGCCCCATCGCAAGGAATGCCCTGAACTGCGGCAGCAACTCGCACATCAGTGGTGACGACTGGGGAGTTCATGTCAGCCCCGGTTTCATTCCTTCGTTACGCTTATGCTGTAACCATGGCTCAAGAGCAGGGCACGTCTGCGTGCCTGCTCCAAATCGTTTCGGACCATCTCATCGCACATTTCTTGTGCCGTAATCTGCGCCTTCCAGCCCAGCTTTTCTGCTGCTTTGCTGGAGTCGCCAAGCAGTGTTTCGACTTCGGTCGGTCTGAAATACCTCGGGTCAATGCGTACGACTACGTCGCCCACCGAGAGGTCAGTTTCGTTCTCATCTCTTATTTTCGCGACTACTGCATGCTCTGCTACGCCCTGTCCGCGAAACTCTAGCGTCAGGCCAAGTGCTGTAGCCGTCCAATTGATGAATTCTCTCACGCTGTATTGAACGCCAGTCGCGATCACGAAGTCTTCAGGCTTTTCCTGCTGCAGCATGAGCCATTGCATCTGCACATAATCGCGAGCGTGCCCCCAATCCCGCAGCGCGTCCATGTTGCCAACGTGCAGACAAGTCTCAAGACCAGCAAATATGTTTGCTAAGCCGCGGGTGATCTTCCTTGTAACAAACGTTTCCCCCCGGCGTGGACTCTCGTGGTTGAAGAGGATGCCGTTGCACGCATATATGCCGTACGCCTCGCGATAATTCACCACGATCCAATACGCATACAGCTTCGCGACCGCATAAGGAGAGCGCGGATAAAAGGGTGTGCCTTCCGTCTGTGGTATCTGTTGGACAGCACCGTAGAGCTCGCTTGTACTCGCCTGATAGAAGCGGGTCCTGTTCTCAAGGCCGAGGATACGGATAGCCTCAAGAAGACGAAGCGTACCCATCGCATCGACATCCGCCGTATACTCAGGACTCTCGAAACTAACAGCGACGTGGCTCTGCGCACCGAGGTTGTACACCTCGTCGGGCTGCACCTCTTTCATGATCCGTACCAAGTTGCTGGTGTCGGTCAGATCGCCATAATGCAGTATGAGGTTTTTGTTCTCGGTGTGCGGATCCTGGTAGATATGGTCGACACGCTCCGTATTGAACAGGCTGGCACGCCGCTTTATTCCGTGTACCACATAGCCTTTTTCAAGAAGAAATTCGGCCAGATAGGACCCGTCCTGCCCAGTTATACCGGTGATAAGCGCTATCTTCTTGTTCAATTTCAGCCTCGTGCTTTAAAATCTTCGTACGCAAGCTGAATACCCTCAACGAGCGTTGTACTCGGCCTCCAACCAAGCCTGCTGATCCTTGCACTATCCATGAGCTTGCGCGGTGCGCCATCTGGCTTCGAATGATCGAAGACGATTTCACCGCGGTACCCAACGATATCGCATATGGTATTCGCCAGATCGGATATGGAGAGGTCATCTCCAAACCCTACGTTTAGATGGCTGTTCATGGCGGTGACATGCTGAGCGTAGAGCGACTTGCTCAATCCCATGACATGAATACAGGCATCTGCCATGTCGTCAACGTAAAGGAACTCTCGCCTCGGCGTGCCAGTACCCCAAATCTCCACCTTCGGAGAATTTTGCAATTTCGCCTCATGAAACCGTCGGAGCAGTGCAGGAACAACATGCGAGTTCTCTGGATGATAATTATCTCCAGGCCCATACAGATTCGTCGGCATCACAGATCTGAAGTCAACGCCTTCTGAATCGCCGTATTGTCGATTGTAGCTTTCGCAAAGCTTGATGCCGGCGATTTTCGCAATCGCGTATGGCTCATTTGTTGGCTCAAGTTGGCCGGTCAGCAAAGACTCTTCCGACATAGGCTGAACCGCTAGCCGAGGATAAATGCAACTTGAACCTAAGAATAGAAGCTTTCTCACGCCGCTTCTAAAAGCCCCGTCGATGACATTCGCGGCGATCATCATGTTGTCGTAGATGAAGTCGGCTGGATAGCGATTGTTCGCGTAGATTCCACCAACCCTTGCAGCAGCCAAATAAACCTGATCAACGCACATTTCGGCGAAGAAATCTCTTACTGCGGCCTGATCAACGAGATCTAGTTCCTTGTGCGGCCGGGTGATGATCTCAACGGACCCCGTTTTTTCCAAGGAGCGCACGATTGCGGAGCCAACCATCCCATTGTGGCCAGCAACGTAAACTCTCGGCAATCTGCTCATCTCCACTCCTGACAACCACGCACGTGTTGGATCCGATTACGCTATGTCTCCAGCGATGCGCAACCTTGTTTTGCCGAGCTTGAACATTGTGCATTGCTCGTCCCCAGCAAGACAAACATGACAAACATTGAATTCGACATGATTCCACTGGAACCTATGCGTCTAGACCAACATCGTGCTTGCAGCCAGAGACCGCTTGCCGTTAGGTGCTCTTCGCTCCGCAGCGTCGGCTTGCGCCTTACATACGGCATTCAGGAGCAAACTAGCCCGCTGCAACACGCTGGACGAACCGCGCGCTGGCAATTAGACGACCCTGCACGATGTCCGCGCATGCCCTACCCCGGGAATGAGCACGATATATGGCATAGTAACTCACAGGCGCTTTTGCAGATGAAGATCATATTCTGTGTCGAGTATTATCATCCAAGCGTCGGTGGCGCTCAGGAAGTGGTTAAGCAAATTGCCGAACGCCTGGCCCATCGAGGCCACGATGTCACGGTTGCGACGACGAAAATCGCGCTTAGAAACTCGGCGAGACACAACGGAGTCAAAATCGTCGAATTCAACCTGTCCGGCAACAGGGTGAAAGGCATCGACGGAGACGTGACGAAATATCACGAGTTCCTGCTGACAGCAGACGCCGACCTCGTGTTTTTCTACGCGGCACAGCAGTGGACGTTCGATGCCGCGTGGGAGATCCTTTCAAAAATCAGCGCCAAGAAAATTCTGGTTCCATGCGGCTATTCAGGCCTACCGCTCCGCACATACTCAAAATACTTCGCTGATATGCCAGCGATATTGGCAAAGTTCGATGCCGTCATTTACCATGCCCAATCATATCGCGATATCGATTTCGCCCAAACACATGGCCTGCGCAACTCTGTTGTCATTCCCAACGGCGCAGCAGCCGAGGAGTTTGCAGTTGAGCCTGATTTGCCGTTCCGAAAATCCGCAGGCATTGATGAGCACGCAATCGTATTGCTGACAGTTGGTACGGCAACGGGCCTAAAAGGGCATTTGGAGCTTCTGCATGCTTTTGCGCTCGCCGATTTTGGCGAAAAGCAAGCTCTGCTGGTTTTGAACGGCAACGAACCTCAGCGCGACGCCCACCGACATATTATGCGAAGATTGTTTGAACTCGTTCGGACCATTGGACTGCGCGGCGCCGCAAGCCGCCTGACAAGGACGGTATTGCCTTTTTTAGCCAGGCAGCATGGGCGTGGCTACTCCATTGGCGCATGGATTTCTCGCATAAATGAAGGTCAGTTTGGAAACAAACGGGTGCTTCGAGTGGATTTGCCGAGGGATCAGCTGGTTCAGGTATATCTTCAATCGGATCTCTTTGTCTTCGCTTCAAATATAGAGTACTCGCCTCTCGTTCTCTACGAGGCATGTGCCGCTGGTCTTCCCTATCTCACCGTGCCGGTGGGCAACACAACGGAGATCGTCGCATGGACGGGCGGCGGTGAAATTTGCGAGGCGCCGCTTGATGCTGAAGGCTATACGCGTGTTAAGCCTGAGGCGCTTGCCCGTGCGATGGAAAGATTGATTAAAGATCCGGTGCACCTTGCGAAGCTCGGGGCCAAAGGCAAGATCGCCAGCGCATCCCGTTACAGCTGGGCGAATCTGTGCTTGGAATATGAACAATTGTTCCAAAAAATACTTGAGAAAGAGAAGCCCAGTGACAATGGCACCAGGGAGTTTTGAATGAGCTCGATCATTGTGCCATTGATTGGCGGCCTTGGAAATCAGATGTTCCAGTATGCTGCGGCACGAGCATTGGCCCTTCGGACAGGTTTGCAGTTGGAATTGGAACTGTCCTGGTTTGGCATTGACCCAAATCGACGGTATGCGTTGGCGCCGTTTTCGATCGACGCGAAAACCACTCGTGTAGAATCCAGATCACGTCCCAAATACGGCCTGCTAGACCGCATCGTCAGGCGGCTGCCAGTCCTGCGCAAACAGAATGGACTTCCAGTCTTTAAGGAGGCATCTTTCCGATACGATCAACGCATCGAGAAAGTGCAGACACCTGTTTTTCTGGACGGTTACTTCCAGAGCGAAATCTATTTCCGCGGATTTCGCCGACAGATCACCGAGGACTTCAAACTGCGTCATCCCCCAGCGCCGGCGGCGGCGCGAATGCTGCATCAGATTGGCAGTACCGACGCCATATGCGTGCACATTCGGCGCGGCGACTACGTGAGCAATAGAAGGGCCAACGCTCACCATGGCCTCTGCTCGCTTGACTATTATCAAGCAGGACTGACGCAGATGGCACAAGGCTTGGCAAACCCGTATTGCTTTGTGTTCTCAGACGATCCAGACTGGGTTCGCGCAAATTTGGTTTCTGCGCTCCCAACCACCATCGTTGATATACACGGGCCAGACCAAGCGCATGAGGATATGCGGCTCATGGCAGCCTGTCAGCGGTTTGTGATCGCCAACAGCTCGCTTAGCTGGTGGGCGGCATGGCTGGGGGAGCACGGCAACAAGAAAGTGGTGGCACCAGCCCAATGGTTCCAAAAGCGTGACATCGACACGACGGACCTGGTACCATCATCCTGGGTCAGGCTGTAAACAGCGGATCTCCCGATAAAGCCGGAGAGTATCTCTCACGACGATATCGGTCGAGAACTCTTCTCTTATCCGCTTTTTTCCGGATGCACCCATCAGGCTTCGCAATTCTTCGCTGGATAGTAATTTTTCAAGCGCGTCCGCAAGCTCCGCGGGTGACTGCACTGGAACCAAAAGCCCATTGTCTCCATCTCGAACGACCTCTCTGCAGCCAGGAGTATCGGTTGTCACGCAAGGCAATCCTGTCGCCATCGCCTCCAGCAGTGACTTGGGCAATCCCTCTCTATGTGACGGGAGACACGCGATATGACTTTGAGACAAAAGCGCTGGGATGTCGCTGCGATAGCCTAGAAATTCCGCCAGTCCTTCATCTTTCCAACGCGCGAGTGTGCCTTCGTCAATGCACGCCGGATTGCCCGGATCGGCATCTCCGACAATCACGAACCGCCCAGCAACACCGCGTTGCCGTAATATACGGATTGCGTCGATCAAGTCGCCAACACCCTTGTCCCAAAGCAGTCTCGCTACGAAGATCGTTATCGGCGGCATTTTGCGATCAACTGCCAACCGATACTCATCCGGCTCCACGCCCGCACCCCTTATGAGAACAGCATCTTCTTCACGTACAGCGCCTACAGCGACAAAATCCTTCAGATCGTCATTATTCTCAAAAACGACCTTGCTTCCTGCCGGATTGAGAAACAGGCGGAAGCCAAGACGAACAAATGGACGAACAAGACGCGACACGAAATGGTTGCTCGTGAAAATATACCCCATCCCGACGATGGCATTGACGATCGGGCCTGAGCGGGCAAGAACGGACGCTAGCCCGCCGATTAGGATTGGCTTGATGGCCACGTGATGGATAATGTCCGGCCGCTCACTCCTATAGATACGCGCGATTTTGAGGGTGACTAACGCGGCGGAAAGCGGATTGATGCTACGACGCACTAGCTCCACCGGAACAGTCCTGATACCCGCGGCTTCGATAGCAGCGCGGTGGTGATCAAACTTGCTAATAAGTACTACTTCGTACCCAGCCTTTTGGGCAGCAAGCGCTCGTTGGAAGAAGTGGGAACAAAAAAACCAATCTGCAGTTGTAAAAAATAATAATTTTGGGCCATTGTCAACCATGATCTAAAGTCTTTTCTGGCTTTTGTACCGGCGCACACCGGGCAACAACCGTGCAAATACCACTTTGAAAAGTGAAATCGCCAAGCCTTTGCCCGTAAAGAGTCCAGGAGATAGAAGAAATTCTCTGAGCCAGTGCCCTGCAACCTCTGCGTAGCCGTCCCTAGAGGCGATAGATTGATTTCTATGTACCCGATACTTTAAGAGATGGTCTGGAAGGTTTTGCATTCTGGCGCCGGCCCGCTTCGCCCTTAACCAAAGGTCGGTATCTTCCGATGTAAATCCTCCAAGATAACCACGTACATCAATCAAGAATTGCCTTCGTATGGCCACCGCAGGATGACAAAGAACAGTCTGCATTGAAAGCGCTGCCACGATCTCATGTTCATTGATCGGCAAATTCATCTCGCCTATTGGTGTACCCGCCTCATCAATCAGGGAAACGCATGAACCGATTATATCCGGCCTTGTATCGGCGATGGCACGCCTCAAGCTCGCGATCCGATGGGGTTCGGATATGTCGTCGGAGTCCATTCTTACGATATAGTCACCGGCAGCCTTATCTACTAACAGGTTGAGATTGTACGCCAACTGCCCGATAACACTTCTGAAAACTTGCACCCGTTTATCGTCCCCCAGATATTCTTCAAGAAAATCCCAAAGCTCGTCTGAACAGGCGTTTGCTGAGATCAGAAACTCGAAGTCACCATCCTGTTGACCCAACACGCTGTCGATCGCGTCCACCAACCATGGGTGTATGCGATTTACACACATTATGACCGAAAGTGTCGGACTAGCCGAATTGACTTCTTTGTTAATACGCAGCGGACAAAGACCTTTATGCTCATCTCGACGATCCGTGTACTTCACACGGGTACGTCCTCCAATAGGCACAAACTCGCAGCGTCTTCCAACATTTTTTGACCTAAAACTAGATCAGGAGGGTATTGATGGACGCGAGTGACGCTCAAGGCACAATAAGGGTGTTGGTGTGAACCGATGTTAGGGGCTCCGTTTGTCGACAGTGAAACGCAGGCATCGGTAAAATCCGGCAGCCGGATGCTGGAGTTCTCCCCATTTCAGCGGACAGATCGGCTACGCCGGATCGACATTCAGGATTCCCAAATCATTTAAAAGGCTTATCCCGTTCGCACAGGTTCACACCACCTATTGCGCATGGGGTTGACCTGAGGCACCAAGTTAATTCTACCTATGGTAGCATTAATCTGGGTTTTTGAGCCATCTTTCGCCCTTCCCGCAGAACAGGACCGATGTGTTCAGAGTCGCGAAACCAAGTCGATGTGGTTAAAGTTCAGGCCGCGAATTGTGTTCCGCCATCCACAGGCAATTTCGTTCTCGCCAGTGGGAAAGCCGAGATGTGCGCCTGTTTGCTCAGGAAGCGGTGTGTTGGGAGATTGAGGTTTGTTCCACGGGCAGCCTCGACGACTTCCTCGCCCCCGTCCTCTTCGAGCCAATCGGGATGTAGCGAAAACATCCTTGTGCGATATCTTCGACCGAGAGGCGCGGAGGATGAATGTAGTGGCGACGGCGTGTCACCTACTCCTCGCCTGGCCGCCTTGGCGGGAGCGCGGGACGTTTCGGCTTCCGCCGCCAGTATTGATGCTTGTGCTCTTCGCGCCTGATATCATCGAGGGCGTCGAAGATGTCGACACCGTTCTCGAAAGCGTACTTCTCGGCACGCTTCAACCGTTCCGGATCGACCATGCCCAGCACCTGGTTGTAATGCTCGTATTTCCAATTGCGTGTATCCCCGACGATATCCCGCCAGGTGACGCGGCCGATCTTCTGGCCGAGGCCGAGCATCGTGTCGATGTTCGTCTGGAAATGTCGCCGACGGTTCCATCTGAACGCGAACTCGTTGGCGTAGATGTCGATGTGCTTGGCGCGCAGGCCATGGAAAGTGCCGTAGCCCCAACGTTTGAAGTTGGAAAAAACGCGATGTATCCACGGAAGCGCCACATGGGCGGGCGGCGCATCTTTGGCGCTCAGGTTTATCGCGGTATGCTCACGATCCGGCATCTGCCCATAGGCGGTATTGCCGTCGGTGATTACGCGGGTGCCGACTGACGTGTTTCGCTTGATGAACGCATGGAGGTTTTCCCTGTCGAGATTAGCGATCCGTCCGAGCCTCATCCTTCCGGGAAACCTTCCTTCACGAACCTCGACCGCGCCAGCCATGAATATCTTGCCGATCGGGCTTTTGCCCTGACCGCCGTTGGCAGGATCAGTCTTCCTTCTGTACGGAACATTGGTTTCGTCTGCCTCGACGACACCTTCCAGCGGCGTGCGGTCCGGATTGACCATAGCACGCCGCAGCTTGTGCAGTAATAGCCAGGCGGTCTTGTAACCCACGCCAAGCTTCGGCTGGAGCTGAAGCGCGGAGATACCGTTCGAGTGCGTGGCCATGAGGTATGCCGCCAGGAACCACTTCCGTAGCGGCAGGTGGGTGCCGTGCATCACGGCGCCAGCGATCAACGAGGTCTGGTGTCGGCATCCAGTTGGATGATGCTTGTCGTTCTCGTCAACGTACAAGCCTTGGCACTCCCACACCCAGGGCCGCGCCTCCAGCCGCCAGGCGCGGTTGCCGCCGCACCTCGGGCATACGAATCCGTCCTTCCACCACTTCTGCGCGAGATACTCGGCGCAGGCGTAGTCGTCGGCGAAGTCCGAGGTGAACTTCTCCAGCGACGGCGGCCGATCTTCCGCCCAGCGTGTGGGAAACAGGCTCTCGCTCATCCACCCC
>APMI01009043.1_pt1 | contig 36664 bp, 31 predicted proteins | sample 667938 | NCBI WGS metagenome assembly APMI01 (sample SAMN01084076, study PRJNA167559) | wastewater metagenome | biome: Wastewater | place: Denmark: Ejby Moelle, Odense | collected 2011-11-28
ATATTGTTTGTAATCAAATTAAATTCACTTGAAAAACTTCCCTATTAACATAGTCAACAGAGGAAATCAATTAATTTATTTACGAAACATCAAGCTTAGCTAAATGTAAAAACTTCCAATTTTAGTTTCGCTTTTTAAAATGCATTTTACTTAAAATTTTTATAAATAATGCAATAGTGGATATGGATTATTATGAATAATTTTCAAACATTCATAATTCAAAAAATAATAACTTTACAACATAAATATAAAATTTTATTTGTGAATAGTATTTTAATCATCGATGACGAAGAAAAATTAAGAAACCTGCTTTCAAGAATTATTGAAATAGAGGGTTTTGAGGTTTTCCAAACCAAAGATTGTGCGTCAGGTTTAAAAATTTTGGATAAAAACGATATTGATGTAGTCATAAGCGATGTGAAATTACCAGATGGTTCAGGCGTAGATTTGGTAAAGAACATCAAAGAAAAAAATGCTATTCCCGAAATTATTCTGCTTACCGCTTACGGGAATATTCCAGATAGTGTAACCGCCATTAAAAATGGCGCTTTCGACTACCTTACCAAAGGCGATGACAATAATAAGATTATTCCGCTCATCTACAAAGCATTAGAAAAGGTCACCCTAGCAAAAAAAGTGGCAAAATTAGAACAGAAACTTCATAAAAACTTCTCTTTTGATACCATAGTAGGAAATTCAAAATCGATTACTGAAGTTAAAAATTTAGCAAAAAAAGTTGCCAAAACCGACACCACCGTTTTGCTTACTGGCGAAACAGGAACAGGCAAAGAACTTTTTGCACAAGCCATACATCACGAAAGTTTGAAAAGTAAACAAAATTTTGTTGCCATCAATTGTTCAGCTTTTAGTAAAGATTTATTAGAAAATGAACTATTTGGTCATAAAGCAGGCTCATTTACAGGTGCCAATAAAGACCAAAAAGGACTATTTGAAGAAGCACATAAAGGCACTCTTTTTTTAGATGAAATTGGCGAAATGGCGTTAGAATTGCAGGCAAAAATTCTGCGAGTTTTAGAAACAGGTGAATTCTTGAAAATTGGAGATACCAAACCTACTAAAATTGATGTAAGAATTATTACGGCGACCAACAGAAATCTTCAACAAGAGATAAAGAACGGAAATTTCAGAGAAGATTTATTTTACCGAATTTCTACGTTCCAAATTCATATTCCGCCATTGCGAGAAAGGCAAGAAGACATTCCTGAACTTATAGAAATTTTTGCTACGCAATTTGCTTATAGTCAAGGAAAAAAAGTGGAAATTATTTCTGAAAATTTTATTAAATCCCTTCAAAACCAACCTTGGAACGGCAACATTAGAGAATTGCGAAATATGGTGGAAAGAAGCCTGATTTTGATGGAAGGAAACGAACTTACGGAAGATACTTTGCCAATGGAAATTCTCACAAAATCTAATTTTTCTGAAAATAGCAATTTAGTTTTCAATCTTTCTGAAATTGAAAAAAGACATATTTTGAAAATTTTGAAACACACCCAAAACAACAAAACCAAAACGGCTGAACTTTTGGGAATTGGCACGGCAACGTTATATAGAAAACTTTCAGAATACGGAATTTCTTAAATAATCCTATCAAAACGATAAAATAGCCCTCTCATTTTGAGAGGGTTTTTCATTTAAGAATAGTAGTCAAAATTTTCATTTATCTACAAATCAATCACTTAAATTGATTTTAATTTTTTGGTTAAAGAATTGAACATAGCAAACCAAAATGTTTATGCTATGATTACAACAATTCTTTTAACTCTAGTCGGAATTTTGGGATTTTACCTCTTTTTTAGTTCCATCAATTTCTTTGAAAAAATTTAATTATGACACCATTATTTATCATCGCTTTGGCGGTTTTTGGGTACATGTGCTACGTCCTATTAAAACCTGAAAAATTCTAAAAATGAACGTACAAAAAATAAAGGTATATATGCTTTTGGCATTTATCTTCCTTTTCTTTTTGGCGTTTTTGGTACTTATTTTTTTAAGGCTAAAACTATTATTCAACTAAAATTAATTAATATGAATACAGAAATACTCGGTATCGTCTTAATGTTCGGTTTGGCGGTTGTACTCGCCATACCGTTCGGAAAATACATCAGCAAGGTTTTTCAAGGAGAAAAATCTTGGCTAGATTTTGTGATGAACCCTTTAGACCAACTTATTTATAAATCTGGAGGTATAAATCCTAAAATTCAAATGAATTGGAAGCAACACTTGTTGGCGATGCTTTCTATCAATTTAGTGTGGTTTCTTTTTACCATGCTTGTGCTTACCAATATGGGCTGGTTGCCTTTAAACCCAGATAAAAATCCGTCAATGAGCGGAGATTTGGCGTTTAATACCGCTATTAGTTTCATTGCCAATACCAATTTGCAACACTATTCTGGCGAAACAGGAATTTCTTATTTAGGACAAATGGTGCTGATGCTTTGGCAATTTTTAAGTGCAGGAATTGGTATTGCAGTTGTTGCCGTTTTATTCAATGCAATGCGTGAAAAAACCACCACAGAATTAGGCAATTTCTACTATTTTTTGGTAAGAAGTTGCACCCGAATTTTGTTGCCGATTGCTATCGTGGTGGCAAGTATTTTTATTTTTAACGGAATGCCAATGACTTTTGACGGCAAAGCAAAAATGACCACGCTTCAAGGTGATAAAGTAGAGGTAAGTCAAGGTCCAGTCGCAAGTTTTGTCGCCATAAAACATTTGGGAACCAATGGTGGCGGATTTTTCGGTGCAAATTCTACGCATCCGTTTGAAAATCCGAATTATTTTACCAACGTGGTAGAAATGGTGGTACAAATGCTTATTCCTTTAGCCTTAATTTTCACTTTAGGCTTTATGCTTAAAAGAAAAAAATTATCGTGGATGATTTTCGGTGTAATGACTTTCGGTTTTCTATTATTAACTGTACCAACAATAATGGCGGAAAATGGTGGAAATCCTGCCATTGCAAAAATGGGCATCAGCCAACATCTAGGAAGTATGGAAGGCAAGGAAATTCGTTTTGGCACACCTGCTTCAGCGTATTGGAGCATTGCAACCACCGTGATTTCAACAGGTAGTGTAAACAGTATGCACGATAGTTTTACGCCATTGAGCGGAATGAACCAAATGCTTGGCATGATGGTGAATGCTTTCTACGGTGGTTGTGGTGTAGGAATGCTCAATTTCTATATTTTTATCATTCTTGCAGTGTTTATCAGTGGTTTGATGGTGGGGAGAACGCCCGAATTTCTCGGCAAAAAAATTGAAGCCAAAGAAATGAAAATCGCTATGATTATGGCATTATTACATCCGTTTCTCATTTTGGTGGGAACAGCAATTTCGAGTTATCTATACAACATCAATCCGCAAGGAAATGCAGGTTGGTTGGCAAATCCAAATTTTCATGGATTTAGCGAAATGTTGTACGAATTTACTTCGTCCAGTGCCAACAACGGAAGTGGTTTTGAAGGTTTGGGCGACAATGTTCCGTTTTGGAATATCGCTTGCGGAATGGTAATGCTTATCGGAAGATTTCTGCCTATAATTGGTCCTATTGCCATTGCAGGAATTTTAGCAAATAAAAAATATATTCCAGAAAGCAACGGTACTTTAAAAACCGATACAGCAACTTTTGGTTTGATGGTTTTTGCCGTAATAGCGATTGTAGCAGCGCTTTCCTTCTTCCCAGCATTAGCATTGGGACCTATCGCAGAATATTTTACCCTTAAATAAATTTTAAAAAAATGTCAACTAATAATACTTCTTTATTTCAAAAAGATTTAATAAAAGAGGCTTTCAGAGAATCTTTTATTAAATTAAATCCAAAATTAATGTTTCGAAATCCCGTTATGTTTACGGTAGAAATTGGGACTGTTGTAATGCTTTTCGTATGTTTTTGGATATTGTTTGGCGAGAAATCTCAAGGCAGTTTTGCCTATAATTTTACCATTTTCATCATATTATTTTTAACGCTTTTATTTGCCAATTTTGCCGAAGCCATCGCCGAAGCAAGAGGAAAAGCACAAGCCGACAGTTTGAGAAAAACTCGGGAAGAAACGCCAGCAAAATTAGAAAACGGGGAAACCATTTCTTCTTCAAAACTAAAAAAAGGAGATGTTTTTGTTTGCGAATCTGGTGATGTAATTCCGTCTGATGGCGAAATTATCGAAGGTTTGGCAACTATTGATGAAAGTGCCATCACAGGAGAATCCGCTCCCGTAATTCGAGAGGCAGGTGGCGATAAAAGTTCTGTAACTGGTGGCACGAAAGTACTTTCCGATAAAATAAAAGTGCAAGTTACCACTAATCCTGGCGAAAGTTTCCTCGATAAAATGATTGCTTTGGTTGAAGGCGCAAGCCGACAAAAAACACCAAATGAAATCGCTTTAACTATCTTGTTGGCGGGTTTTACTTTGGTTTTTATCATCGTTACGGTTACATTAAAATCTTTTGCAGATTTTGCACATGCTCCTATTACTATTGCCTCATTTATTTCACTTTTTGTATGCCTTATTCCTACCACCATTGGTGGTTTGCTTTCCGCCATCGGTATTGCAGGAATGGACAGAGCATTGCGCGCCAACGTGATTACCAAAAGTGGTAAAGCAGTAGAAACTGCGGGAGATATTGATGTACTTTTATTAGACAAAACAGGCACTATTACGATAGGAAACCGAAAAGCGACCCATTTTTATCCTGCAAATGGTGTAGATGAAAATCATTTTATTAAAGATGTTGTGTTGAGTTCTATGGCAGATGAAACTCCTGAAGGAAAATCTATCATCGAATTAGCAAACAAAAATCCATTGAACTATAATATTCAAAATCCTACTTATATAAAATTTACGGCTGAAACTAGAAGTTCAGGAATTGATTTTGAAAATACAAAAATTAGAAAAGGAGCATCTGATGCGATGAAAAAACTCACAGAAAATGCTGGCTACACTTTCCCTATTGAAGTTGCGGATAGAGTTACCGAAATTTCTAAAAATGGTGGAACACCATTAGTTGTTACCGAAAATGAAAAAGTAATGGGTGTAATTGAATTGCAAGACATTATAAAAACAGGTATTCAGGAGCGTTTTGAACGTTTGCGAAAAATGGGAATTAAAACAGTTATGGTAACAGGAGACAATCCTTTAACAGCAAAATTCATTGCCAACAAAGCTGGTGTTGACGATTTTATTGCAGAAGCTAAGCCAGAAGATAAAATGAACTATATTAAAAAAGAACAGCTAGAAGGACGTTTAGTAGCTATGATGGGAGATGGGACAAACGATGCGCCTGCATTGGCCCAAGCAGATGTAGGTGTAGCCATGAATAGCGGAACACAAGCTGCCAAAGAAGCAGGAAATATGGTAGATTTGGACAACGACCCTACCAAATTAATTGAAGTGGTAGAAATTGGCAAACAGTTATTAATGACCAGAGGAACACTTACCACGTTTAGTATTGCGAATGATGTAGCCAAATATTTTGCCATAATTCCTGCATTGTTTATTTTGGCAATTCCATCTTTGAATGCTTTGAATATCATGCATTTGCACAGTCCAGAAAGTGCCATTCTTTCTGCAGTTATTTTCAATGCAATTATTATTCCGATGCTAATTCCTTTGGCTTTGAAAGGTGTTGCCTACAAACCAATTGGCGCAAGTGCTTTATTGAGAAGAAATCTTTTAATTTATGGTTTGGGAGGTGTTATTGTACCTTTTATCGGTATAAAATTAATTGATTTGTTAGTCTCTATTTTTATGTAATTTAAAATTTAAAAAAATGAAATCTTATATATTTTCCTCAATTCGACTTACTTTTATACTTGCAATTATATTTATTGGTGGCTACTCACTTGTGGTTTTGGGAATTGCTCAGTTGTCTCCTAACAAAGGAAAAGGCGAAATTATCTCCCAAAATGGTAAAACATATTATACCAATATTGGACAAAAATTTACAGATGATGAATATTTTTGGTCTCGCCCTTCGGCGGTAGATTATAATGCTTCGGGAAGCGCAGGAAGCAACAAAGCACCTAGTAATCCCGATTATTTGAAAGAAGTTCAAAATAGGATTGATTATTTTTTGGCACATAATCCAGAAATTAAAAAAAGTGAAATCCCAAGTGAAATGGTTACTGCCAGCGGAAGCGGTTTAGATCCCGATATTTCGGTGCCATCGGCTGATATCCAAATTAAGAGAATTTCGAAAATTAGAAACATTCCTGAAGCAAATTTAAAGCAACTCATTCTATCAAACACCGAAAAACCTTTGCTGGGACTTTTTGGCCCTGAAAAAATAAATGTATTGAAACTCAACTTGGCTTTAGACCAATTGAAATAACTATTTAAACATGAAAAAAATAAAATTAATTACAACTATCGTTACAGCATTATTTATAAACTTTGCAAATGCACAAACGAATAGTGAAAAGAATACGCTTCACTTTAACGGCTATATTGAGGCGTATTATGTTGCAGATTTTAACAAACCAGTAAACCACACTCGTCCTTCTTTTATCTATTCTCAAAATCGAGCCAATGAATTTGCAATCAATTTGGGTTTTGTGAAAAGCAGTTATCAAACCGAAAATGTGAGAGCCAATTTGGCTTTGGGAGTTGGTACTTATATGAATGCTAACTATTCAGCAGAAACTGGTGTTCTAAAAAATATCTACGAAGCCAATGCAGGAATTAAACTTTCAAAAGAAAGCAACCTTTGGTTAGATGCAGGTGCTTTACCTTCACACATCGGATTTGAAAGTGCTATTTCTAAAGATTGTTGGAATCTTACCAGAAGCATATTGGCAGAAAATTCGCCTTATTTTGAGACAGGAGCAAGGGTTTCTTATACTTCTAAAAATGAAAAATGGTATATTGCTGGGCTGTTGCTAAATGGTTGGCAAAGAATACAGATGGCTGATGGTAACAATACGCCTTCTTTTGGGCATCAAATTACATATAAACCCAATGAAAAACTCACGCTTAATAGCAGTTCATTCATTGGAAATGATAAAGCAGATAAAGAAAGTAAAATGAGATATTTTCATAATTTTTATGCGATTTATCAAGCCACTGAAAAATTAGGATTTACAGCAGGATTTGATATTGGAACAGAGCAAAAAGTTCATAAAAGTAGCCAAAATAACACATGGTATTCTCCTGTTTTAATATGTAGAATAACACCTAATGCAAAATCAGCAATTGCTGGAAGAATAGAATATTACAGTGATAGAAATGGTGTTATTATTCCAACAGAAGCAGAAAATGGTTTTAAAACATTAGGATATTCAGTAAATTATGATTACAGGATTTTGGAAAATGCTGTTTGGAGAATCGAGGCACGAAATCTTCAAAGCAAAGATGATATTTTCTTAAATAAAGATAATGTTGCCGTAAGCAATAACTTTTTTGTAACTACTTCTGTTGCCGTATCGTTTTAAAATTCAACAAACTAGTCAATCCTTTTAGAGATGGAAGAAAACCGAAAATCGGCTCAAGAGTTTTTAGACCTTATCAAAAAATCGAAACGAGGAAAATTTAAGGTGTATATCGGCATGAGTGCAGGTGTCGGAAAATCTTACCGAATGCTGAAAGAAGCCCATACTCTGGTTAAAAACGGTATTGATGTGAAAATTGGCTATGTCGAAACCCACAAAAGAGCCGATACAGAGCGTATTTCGGAAGGATTGCCCACCATTCCGAGGAAAAAAATCTTCTACAAAGGCAAAGAATTAGAAGAAATGGATTTGGATGCCATTATTGCACAGCATCCAGAGGTGGTGATTGTAGATGAATTGGCACATACCAACATTGAAGGTTGCAAAAACGAAAAACGATGGCAAGATGTGATGGATATTTTAGACGCAGGAATTAGTGTTATTTCGGCAGTAAACATTCAGCATATTGAAAGCCTAAATGATGATGTTAAAAAAATTACGGGTGTAGAAGTAAAAGAGCGGGTTCCAGACCGAGTTTTAGCACAAGCAGATGAAGTGGTAAACATTGATTTAACCGCAGATGAATTGGTAACTCGATTGAAGGAGGGTAAAATTTACACTTCTGATAAAGTGGAAATGGCACTTAAAAATTTCTTTCAAAATGAGCATATTCTGCAATTACGAGAATTGGCGTTGAAGGAAGTTGCCTCGCAAGTAGAAAGGAAGGTAGAAACGGAAGTGAAAAAAGAAAACAGTCTCATTGCAGAACGGTTTTTGGCGTGCATTAGTTCCAATGAAAAAACGGCAAAAAACATCATTAGAAAAACGGCTCGTCTTGCCAATTATTACAACAGCAAATGGTTTGTTTTGTATGTGCAAACTCCAAAGGAAAATCCCGATAAAATTGCTTTAGACAAGCAACGCCATCTCATCAATAATTTTAAATTGGCAACAGAATTGGGTGCAGAAATCATTAAAATTGAAAGTGCTGATGTCGTAAAAGGAATCATTCAGCAGACAGAAGAACGGAAAATAACTACCGTTTGTATGGGAACTCCGCATTTCAATATTTTAAAAATTATTTTGGCAACCAGCACATTCAATGATTTACTGAAAAAACTTTCCACCAGCAATATAGATTTGATTATTTTGAGTTAAACACTACCTTTGATGTTATGAAACTCTTTTTTGTAAAGTCTAAAAAAACATCTTGCAATTTAAAAAGTATAAGCAGATGAAAATTAAAACCAAATTAATTTCAAGCGTAGGATTGTTGTTTGCAATGATTGTCACACTTACCGTTTTAAGTGTTTTCTACATCAATAAACTTTCTAATGACACCAAAAACATTTTGGTTGCCAACTACAACACGATAGACTATTCCCGAAATATGCTCATCGCCATTAATGACGATATTTCCTCGCCAAAAAATATTAGTTTTTTTAAAAAAAATTTAGTGGCTCAACAACATAATGTTACCGAGATTGGAGAGCAAGAACTTACTGATAAATTAACGGAAGACTTCAAACAGCTACAAAAATCACCAAAAGATTCTATAATTTTAAAGGCAGTAAATAAAGACATATTCGATAACATGCTGCTCAATATGCAGGCAATACAGCAAAAAAGCAAAGTGGCAGAAGAAACTTCTGACACCTCTATTTTTTGGATTACAATTATTGGCACTATCTGTTTTCTTATTGCTTTTATTTTACTCATCAATTTACCAAATAATATTGCTAATCCTATACAACAACTTACCAGCAGTATCAGGCAAATTGCCAATAAAAATTATTCGGAAAGAGTTCATTTTGAAGAACATAACGAGTTTGGAGATTTGGCGAAGTCTTTCAATACAATGGCAACCAAATTGCAGGAATATCAAGAGTCTAATATCAATAAATTATTGATTGAGAAAAAACGTACAGAAACGCTCATAAACAACATGCAAGAACCTGTAATAGAGCTAGATGCAGAACAACACATTCTTTCTATGAATGATAAGGCACTACAAATTATGGGGCTAAAATTAGATAATATAAAAGGTAAAAGAGCACAAGATATTGCCCTTACCAACGATCTTTTCAGGCATTTGATACAAGATTTATATAGTTTCACAGATGAAAAGAAATCTCCGATAAAAATTTTCAATAATGGCAAAGAAAGTTATTTTGAAAAAGAGTTAATTCCTATCAAAATAGTACCAACTGGTGAAAGAGAAGAAACGCATATCGGCGATGTTATTATGCTTCAAAATATTACTCAATACAAAGAATTAGATTTAGCAAAAACTAATTTTATTGCCACCGTTTCTCATGAATTTAAAACCCCTATTTCATCCATAAAAATGAGCGTCCAATTATTAGAAAATGAGCAGATTGGCGCTTTAAATACCGAGCAGAAACACTTACTCGAAAGCATAAAAGAAGACAGCACAAGATTGCTAAAAACTACCAAAGACCTTTTGGATGTAACGCAATTGGAAAGCGAAAAAATGCTTCTGAATATAAATGAAAATTCTATTGAAGAAATAGTGAACAATGCCATAGAAAACAACAAAAATACAGCCCATCAAAAAAATATCGTTTTAGAAACTCAACTCGATGATGCTATTGATTTCGTGAAATCGGATAAAGATAAAACCATTTGGGTTTTATCAAACCTTATCTCCAATGCCATCCGTTACTCGTACGAAAATTCAAAAATTTTAATTTCTGTGAAAAAATTAAAAGATAAAATAGAATTTTCTGTAACCGATTCTGGACAGGGCATTCCACAAGAATATCATTCTAAAATATTCGACCGATATTTTCGTATTCCAGGTTCTAAAAAAGAGGGAACAGGTTTAGGGCTTAGTATAGGTAAAGAGTTTATTGAAGCACAAGGGGGTAAATTATTGGTAAAAAGCGAATTAGGAAAAGGAAGTGTCTTTTATTTTACACTAAAACAAACTGAATAAAGAAACTGAATAAAGAAATACAGCTAACATGCATTAGTCACGTTATAATCTGATTGTTAAGGGCAAAAAGGATTTGTTTTGCCTAGGCTTTTACACATAAATACACTGTGTTTGTTGTTTTTTCCTTTCTTACAATCACTATTTCAGAAAAAAATAGAGCCCACGCCGTTGTATATACTTTTAAAGTATTTAGTGAGTGTTCAAGACCTCACCTTATGGGTGTACAAGCACCCTCGTTATGTTGTTTGCTACTATCCTATAATCAATTCAATACCCGCTTTTTCTGCTTTGTATTTTATTTTGACTTGCAATTCATAATAACTCCAATTGCGAAGTACAAATTTCTGTTCTTTGGCAATCCCAATTTTGTCCTCCTGATTTTTAAGAATAAGAGTAGCAGCCTGTTGCTCAATACAAAAATCAATAAGTTGTTTGCTGTACAAATGAAGTCGATGATTCACATACCTACTTTCAACATTTTCTCTATTGTAAAGAGCCTTTTTTTTACGTTTTGCACCTTTTCCAGAACGGGCAGAAGCAATACCATTTTGAATCCTCTTCTGACTAGCCTGTATAGCAAGTCTTCGGTAGAGAAACTCCTCCTTTGTGCCAATATTGATGCGCACTTTATTGGCTTTAGCTACAATAGGATGTTCCAAAGACAAAGAAGCTTCTGCAATGATTTCAGGATTTAAAAGGTGCTCCTCTTTTTCAAATTCAAATACTGCAAGCCAATAGATTTTTTTGTCTTTCAATTGGATTTGCGAGGTACAAAGTTTTATTTCTCCTCTTAATAGGCGTTCCATGATCAAACGCTTATCCGTAAAGTCTTTTCCCAAATACGTTTTTACAGGAATAGCAAATGCATTAAAACAAAACGCTTTCGTTTCCTCTTCATATCTCATTTTGCTGATGCATTTAACAGGAAGCGGAGTAGGAATATCTTTTCTAAAGTTTCTTAAAGATTTTAAACCTCGCCAATAGTCAGATTTTTCTTTTGAAAAAACAGATTGAATCGTATTATTCAAACTTCCCAAAATATCAGTAGGGATTTCCCCTTTGAATTTATCAAACACCATTCGTGCTGTAGTATTGGTTTTTGAGCGGTTAAACATTCCCATTTCATCTTTATTGATGTCCGCCAACTTGTATTGAATATCTTCTGTAAAATAAAAGAAATCCTTCATCATTTCCTGAACATACAGATGAGAAACAATAAAATTTGCTGCCCTATAACACCTGTTCTGATAGCGATACAGCTTTTCCCACATCGCTTTTTTCTCATCGCTAGAAACATCTAGGAGCAACTGAATTCTTCGGGTAAGAGTAATTGTAGATTTTTCCATTTCAAAGAAGTATTTCAGTAGTGTTTTTTTTACTTTGTAGAAATTGATACGCAAATAGAAATTCCCGATGAACATCCTTTTCAGATAAATTGAGTTCTTGAGCAATCACCGAGAAAGACGATTTATGCTCAAACCTTCTTTTCAAAATCTCAAGTTGTCGACTGCTGAGTTTATTGGGTTGCTTTTCATGTTCAGAAACTTTTACTTTGGGTTGTTCAAAAGAACTACCTTTAATAATGTCCCGAAGGTCATTGATGGCTCTGTTCACTTCATTGCTAATGTCTTTTACACTGCTTCCCATAGCTTCTGCAATAGGTTTGTACTGGAAGCCATATTCAAGACAAAGTTCTATGAGGTGTTTTCTTTTAGAATCCAAAACTTTTAAAACCTTCTTCACTTCATCTAAATTTTTCTGTTCAGATTCCTGTAAGAGGAGAAGCTCCTTGTCTTGAGCAGGGTCGTAACCCGCCAGATAATCCTGATAGTTCTCGTAACGTTCTAAAGAATTAATAAGGCGAGTAAATTTATTTCTTGGAGAACTGTAATAAGTGAGGCAATCTCTTTTTAAAACAAACCGTAAAAACCCCAAAATATGATTTGGCGTTTCAATAGAATCACGTTGTAACCAAAGTTTGAGAAAGACATCCTGAACAAGCGTTTCCACCACAAAATCATCCTCCACCATTTGTTTTCCTATCCAGAAAAGAAGTCTTTTGTAGCGTAAATAAATATGTTCTAAAGAGTTTGGGTCGCCTTTTTTCAGCAGTTCATAGAGCTGAGCATCTTTCAGTATCCGAGGCAAAGAGTCTGTTCTTTTCATAAGCAGTGTGTTTTAGCTGGAAGGAACTGCTTCGATCTTTAAGATGAATTCTTTTGTACCATTCAACACACATACTCACTACATTTTGCCCAATAGAAAAGGCGTGGAACTCAACTTATTGACTAGAGGTACTGGTATACCCGTGTACGATAAGTGAGCCCACGCCGCGGCCGTGAGCACATTTACTTATCTTCTCGTACACATAAAATTACCAGTTTTCTAGTCGAGAATCTAAGCAATAGCTTCTATATTTTTTCTGAACTATTGCAAAATTACATATATACCTTGTAATTTTTACAAATATAAATAAAATAATTTAATTACGGTCGTTCGACCGTAATTTTTTATTGATAAAGCATTTCTTTTGTTATATGATTGACATAAACGAGAAAATCTGTACTTATATAACTAAAAACTGGTTAATTCCATGGCTTAAAGAAAATAAGTCACAGAACTCATTTGCTAAAAATCATGATATTGAAGAAAGTACTGTAAGAAAAATTAAAAGTGATACTACTTATAGAATTCCAGTTGAAACACTTTATAAAATCTGTAAGGCAAGAAAAATTACTCTTGAACAGTTTTTTAAACTTATAAATGAATAAAACACCGACGAAAGTTGGTTTTTTATTCATTTATTTTTCTCTTGTTTTTTGACATAGAATATCTTTTGACGATAAACCCATAATATCTGAAAAAGCCCTGCAAAAAGCTCCCGAAGGTTCCGTTCAACAAGGTTTTCATTGTTTGTGCTTCGCTCGTAACGAAAACTTAGCTATTAGCAGAAGTGTTTTTTAATTTATTGGTTAATTTTTATAAACTTATTAAAATTTAAATAATCTGTTTCGTAATAACAATGCTTGAAAAGTTCGTTAGTCAAGTATATATCTTTGTATTTATCAGTTCTAAACTCTTTTGCAACACCACCAATGATATTATATTCACTGTAAGATGTAAAAATTTGAAATTGCACTATGTTTTTTTCTTTATATGGTGCAATTTGAAATACTAAAGAGTTTTTACTTTCATATTCCGCATTATTTTCATTCGTCAATTTGTTGATTTCTTTCTGAATATCAGTTAAATAAGTTTCATTTCTAAACCTCAAAATCCAACTTGAAAATTTAAGAGGAATTTTTACAATATTTATACTGTCAGTTTTTATTTCAGTCAGTTTTGAAAATTCCGTTTTGTCGAAAACATAAAAACTAACCGTATTATAATTCTCCCAACCTTCGTTAATCGAAGGATAGCGATAACTTCCATCTTTATATTTTTTGATTAAAATTAAATAATCTTGGTTTGAAATTTTTATTTCTCTTAGTTGATAAGAAATAAAATTATCAGTGCCAAGACCATAATCTTGATAATCTAACAAAATTTTATTTTGATTACTTAAATATGCTGGAATTTTATTTTGCCTAGAAATCCATTCACCTTCTGGATTATACATCCAACCTTTAGCACTGGTTAATTGTCCGATTATTTGGGGACTTATTTTTGGTAATTCTTTATTTATTCGTTCTTGTGAATATGAATTGTTATAAAAAATTGTCAAAACTAAAATGAGAAGAAAATTAATTTTTTTCATACATAAACTTGATTTTAGACGTTATCTTTAACATTGCAGGTAACGACTAGTCGGCTTTGCGAAGATTTCACAGGAAGCTCTGCTTCCATGGGAAAATTTCAGAAAAATGCTTTTGAGCTAACTTTGCGTTCGTTTTTTGTTTTGTAAATTTAATAAAAAAATCATTCTGTTTTTTTCTAAAATATTTTGTAGATAAAAAACTCCAGAAGCAAACTTGCTAAAGAAGAGAACCCTGAGCGAAGTAGAAGAGCAACAGGAGTTTCATTGTTGGCTTTGCAAGCCCAACGAAACTCTAGTTATTATGTGATGTTATTTTTTTAATTTTTGCAGAAGTAATTCTCCAAATTCAGTTATTGGTTTATTCTGTTCTTTACTTACTACATTGTTTGTCTTGGTGAGATTTGACGTAATATTTAGTTTATCTTTATTTAAAATACTTTCAATTTTTTGCATTTTATATATAAAAGGATTATGATAGTTATAAGGCATTTCGTTTAATATCTTATGACAAATATCTTTTCCAAAATCTAATTTATTATTTCTAATACATATTTCAACCAAATGAGTTAAACCATCTAAAACTTGATTTCTACACATTGGCGATAATGTCATTATGTCAATGTTTTTAATTAACCACCATAGCTTTGTTCCAGGATATCTTAAAATATCTTTAAGTTCATTTTTTTGCTTTTTATAGAAGTCTCTATATTCAGTATCATTTATTTCACCTGTTCTTAGTAATGTTTTTAATTCATCTCTGTCATTAACTACTAATATAGCTTTATAGGTCATTAACATTCCTAATACTTCAAGATATTTTTCAAAACCTAGCTTTTTTGGCCCTAATGATAGAAAATTCAATAAAATTTGAATCGCTTTAATTTTATTTTCATTATTCCCTTCTGCCCAACAAGTTGGGGCAAAATTAATAGTATAGTCAAAATCTTTTGAGAATAAATGATTGTAATCATCGAACAATTTTATTGCTTTATAATGTTTACCTCTAATAGTTACTAGATATTTCACATAGTTTAAGAGAGCTGTTCTTTTTATTTGAAAAGGACTTTTATCTCTATTTAAAATATATCGGTATCTATTTTCTACCTCTGATTCATTTTCAACCATTCTAGATGCATCAGCACTTGCTAATAGAGCTTCTTCCGTTGAAGAATTATCGTCAGTATTTATAAGGTTGTATCTGTTTGTTATATTTCCATCATATTCACTACCCTTATTAGCATAATACAATTTCATTAAGTTGTATACTTCAAGTGAGTATACTTTAAAAAAGTCTTTATCATCAATACTTATAATTTTTAATTTAATTAATTCATTTAAAGATGCTTGAAATTCATCTTCTTTATCTTCTTTATTTAGAATAAACTTAAGATTAGTTATTAATCCTGTAAGATCATTTTCTTCAGTTATTAAACTTATAGCTAAAAACATATTTTTGGCGTCTAAGGATAAATATTCATAAATTCTGTCATAAAGGAAATTTATAGCTTCCTTTGTGGTATTAATATTAGTTTTGGTAGCTTCATTTAGACTACCCAATTGCATAGTAAGAATTCCTAATTGCAAAATAAATAAAGGTCTACCAAATGTTATATCAAATACTTTTTCTTGGAGTTTTGGATCTTTTAATTCATCCAATAAGTGTGATATATTACTACTAGGAAATTCGTTTTTTATTGACTCAATATAAAATTTTATAGTTTCTTCTTTGCCTAATTCTTTAGTCTGAATTTCTTCACCAGTAATCAAGTTAACAGCTCTAGTAGTTAAAACAACTTTGTGATGATTTATATCTAATCTTTTAATGAAATGAATTATTTTTGATTTTTCAGTTTTAGAAAAAGTTTCAAAGTCATCAATAATTATAAATAATTTTCCACTAAAATTAATTATCTTGTCTTCATCATAAATATTCTCGTCAAATAGGATTAAGTTTATTTTAGTGATAATATCTTCTAGGGAAGTTATTTTATCTGATATGTTGTAGATTTTACCTTGATAATAGTTGTAATATCTATCTTTTGCTGATAAAAATATTATATAATCAAATATTTTTTTCTCTTGATTGCATAGAGTTTCACAAACCCTTTGAATAGAGGCTGTTTTCCCTACACCTCCATGACCCCAAATGGTAGCAAAAACGAAAGCCCTACTTTTTTCTAAAAATGTAATTACTCTATTTGTGATACCAAGCTCAATATATTTTTTGTAATTTTTATCAAATACATTTATTACTGTACCATTTGCAGACTTAATTTTAAAATTATCTTGGCTTATAATTAATTTTTCAAATTCATCTACGTCAACTATTTTTTGTCCAGTTTTATTAATTCTATTATATTTAGTTCTTCCTGTTAATTTTTCATCGATAGAGCAAAATGAGTAAAATTCGTCTTCATTTTCTATTAGAATAAAAGGAGAAAGACGTAAATATGTTGCGCCTTCTGTCTGAATATATACATCACCGACAGTAAACGCCTGAATTTGTTTTGGACAACTCCAGCCTCGATAATTTGCACCATCACTTTCATAGATGATTCCTTTATAATTATCAGAATCTAATTGAGTGACTTTGATTAATTTGACAGTATTAAAAATTTTATTTACATCTTTATTATTAAAAATATTAAAGAAATCTTCATAAAAATTAATTGTATTTTCAATATCATCTTCAAAAGAATATCCATGTCCAATTTTTTCATTTCGAAATGCTGGATATTCATTTATTTTTTGATTTAATTTTTTTATTGCCTTGTTTCCAAAGAATTCATTCGAAATGTCTAATGTTCTAATAATTTGTATAATGGATCCAATAGAAGGTTTTAAAATAGCAGTAATTATTTGCTCTTTATTATTAGCGTCGATTTTCGAAAAATTCTCGTTCCATAAATAGCCCAGAATAAAAATTAGTTTTAATTCTAATTTAGCTTGATAGTATGTTTTTAGTTCACTTGTATGATTTTCGAATTTTAAAAAATTTATTTTTCTATCAATTTGGCTAAAAATGAAATTCATTTTGTAAGGTTTCTAGGTTAATAATATCACATAACTACTCGGCGGCTTTGCGAAGTTTTCACAGGAAGCATTGCTTCCATGGGGAAAATTTTGCAAAAATACTTTTGAGTTAGCTCAGCATTCGTTTTTTTTTGTTTTGTAAATTTAATAAAAAAATCAATCTGTTTTCATAAAAAAGAGACCTTTCTAGAAGTCTCTTGAAGTATTTTCTAAAAATTTTAAGGTAAACCCATAACGCTGAAAAAAGCTCCCGAAGTAACCCTGCCTAAGAAGAGAACCCAGAGCAAAGCCGATGGGCAGTTTTCATCTCGTGTCCTGAGGACAAGACGAAAACTTAGCTATTAGCCGTAGTTTTTATCTTTTTTCCAAATTTCCCCATCCATTTTATTGTATAACTCAAAGCCTTTATCAATGTAAGTCTTGTCATTGGTTAGCCTAAAATAACTCGACATAGTTAGTCTTTTTGTAAGCAAATATTTCCAAGTATTATTCCATAAATTTGATTTTGAAGTTATCAAAAACTTAACAATCTCAATAGCTATTGTAATTCCAATTAATATCCTAAAGTCGGGGGTAAACTTTCGTATAATCAATATCGAAATTGGAATAAGAACAATAGTTAATAATACATCAAAAAATCTTACAATGTTTCTTGTTGAATAATGAAAAAGTGGAATTTTTTCATTTGCAACAGCTTTTATATTCGATAACTCTTGCGCATCTTCCGCACCTTTTTGCAGTTTTTTATCAAGTACAGTATCAATTATTTCTTGAAGAGGTCTGATTTTTCTTTCCTCGATAATCGTATTACTTGATACTTCGTATCTTTTGTCCGCATACACAGTAAGTATATTTCTTAGTTCAGTTTTGGAAGAAGTTTGTTTTCTAATTTGATTAATATAAGTTAATACCTCACCACCCTTCAAATGAAATTCAGTGGTTCGTCTTTTAACAAACTGAAGAAATAGTTCATAGTCAACGGTCTCGCCATTTGAAGTGAAAGGGTGATGCAGAATAAATAATTGTGAAGGCAATATTGTTTCTGGGATTATAAGATTATTTTCTTTAGAAAGTATAACATTCAATGTCCTATCTGTTGTAAGGTAGAATGATTTTACATCTACATAATTATAGTTATTCTCACCTCTCAATTTTCTTACGAACAAGACATTGTATGCGTCAATGTTCGCAGCTGTTTTCGTGTATTTTGTTCCGTAGGGTAGCTCTTTTTTACTTTTGTAGAGATAGTCTGACATTTTTGCCTTATCTCTATCGTTGATAACAATATGTCCTTTTGTGACACCAAAGGAAAGTACTTGTTGCAAAGTTCTAAAGTCTGCCAAAATGTTCAATTCATATTGGTCGGGGTTATTAATTTTTCCGCTTGCTTTGAGCTTTGAATAATGAGTAATGAAGTCTTCTTTGAAAATATGGGGGTCGCTTTCAGTCAACTCCCCTAACATATCCAAATCATATTTCTTTTCTGCGTATTTCAGATATTTTACACTTCCTGATAGTGTTTTGCCAAGTTCTTGAAACGTGTGCGGTGTATATTCAAATGTAATTCCTTGATGGATGCAAGATTCTATAAGTCCTTTCAATGTATTTTGCCTTTCAAGTCCTCCAATTCCCAAAAGACGGAAAAGAATATTTGTATCCAAACAATACCTTTTCCCTTTAAAAATATCTTTTGAAAATTCTTTAACACCTTTCCCAGAAGTGATAATTGCAAATTCAGTTGCTTTAAGAAATATGTTATAAATAGCTGTATTTTTTTCGTTGTCGTTGTCTTCTAGAAAGTCGTTAAATGCAGCCACTTCTTCATTTGAAAAGTCGGTTTTTACTTTTGTAGAGACTAAAGATGATAGATTGTCTGTTGAGAAAGTACTTATGTTTTCATAGACAGACTGGCATAGAATGTCCTTTATAGGAATTTTAAATGATGATGCTAAATTGTTTTTTCTGATGAACCGTTCAATGTAAATATCAATTGAGTGTTCATTTAGTCTATCATTGATTTCAGCAAACTTTTTGCTTGTTAACTTTAGTAAAATGTCATTTTGAATTGCCGTAAGTTCAAAATGCTTATAAGTCTCAACTATACTTGTGAAATAGTCCTTTTCAATTTCAAGTTTGTGGAAATTAACAATGTGGACATAACAGTTTTCAAGTTTTTGATTTTCGTTATTATTATCAAACAGATATTCTGAAACTAGTGAAATGATAATTCTTTTAAAGTCATTCGCATGAGTGTCGTTCAAAAAGCAATTTAATCTGAATATATCGAATTCTCTCATTGGCAATTTAAGTGTATTTTATTGGGTTGGTAAAATAACAGCTAACAACTCGGCGGCTTTGCGAAGTTTTCACAAGAAGCAATGCTTCCATGGGAAAATTTTGCTAAAGCGCATTATAGTGTGTAATCCGATAACTATTGTTGCAAAATTTAATTGTTTATAGATTTTGAGTTTCTGTTTATTTGTTTTGTACAAATGTAATAAAATCAATGCATTATAAAATACATTTTTTTGTTTTTTTTTCAAAAATTAATGCGTATTAAAGAATCTCTAAATTCTCTTTTTATTAAGATGTTGCCATAAGGGCAGAAATAAGAAATTTTAAAGCAACTAATGGAATAATTAATATAGGATTCATTTAATAACTTGTATCGTTATTTTAGGGCTAGACAGAACAACTTTTCCAATATTTCGTTGATAATAAATAATTATTTTTGATGTTAGAAAAATAGATGTTCTTGCGGTGTAGTTATAAGATTATGGTTCTATAAAATAGAAAAGAATTAAGGTGTTCCCCCTTTTGTTCCCCCTTTAAAATAAAAAACGCTGAAAATCAAATGATTAACAGCGTTTTTTGTACCCCAGACGGGAAATATCTAGGCAAAAAAGAGAAAATAAAAGAAATTAAACTATTGATTTTCAGTTAATTTTAATTTTTTATTTTCCGACATTATCTTATATTTGCATTGCATTCATTGCACATACATTGCACAAAAATAATATCAATATGGCGGTAACACTTCACAAAAGAACCCTTAAAAGTGGAAATACTCAATTTTATCTATCTGTTTATATAGATGGACAGCAAACCCTTGAAACTTTATTCACTACGAAGCCGAACGACCTTAAAGAAAAGAAAAAACTAGCAGAGGCTATTCGTGCTGAAAGAGAATTGGAAGTATTAGCCAAAGGAACAAAATATGTCCCAAGACACAAGAAAAAAATTGCACTAATTGACTACTTTGAATACTATATTGAGAATTATGACAAGAAAGATATTAGAATGATAGAGGGCGTTGTTTCTAAATTCAAACTATTCTTACCCGATAAAAAAATTCTAATCACAGACCTTACAGAAAGTCATTTTTTAAAATTTATTGATTATTTGAATAATAAATGTGGTTTTAATGGCGAAACACCTCATTCTTATTGGAAAAGATTCAAGAAGATTATTCTTCAAGCAAACAGAGATGGCTATATTGATGACATTGCTTATAAAAATGTGAAGTTTAAAAAGAAAGGTGATTATAGCGAAACTAGATTAACCAAACAAGTTTTGACAGAAGAAGAGATTACTGTTTTACAAGAAACATATTGCGGTAACTCTGAGATTAAAAGAGCGTTTTTATTTGCCTGCTATTCAGGATTGGGATTGGCAGAATGCAAAGTTCTGAAATGGAGCAATATTATTAATGAACGACTTATAATAAGCCGAGAGAAAACAGGAACAGAAATTAATTTGGCATTGAGTAAAACCGCTTTAGGTTTTATTGGGAAAAGGCACGAACTTGATAGTATAATTTTTGACCTTAAACATAATGGTAAGTTTATTTCGGAAGTGAGTATAAATAAAACTTTAAACAATTGGCTTAAAAAAGCAGAAATTGACAAAAAAATATCTTTTTACTGTGGAAGACATACTTTTGCAACTCGCTTATTAATAAAAGGGGCAAACCTTAAAACCGTTTCCGATGCTTTAGCTCATAAAACAACGGCAAATACAATAAAATACTTAAACTATGTTAATAGTTTAAAAGATGAGGCTACAAGTAATTTGTAAGTAAAATTTAAATTGTACACAATGAACATAATTGACCCCCTTAGAAAAAATATGGAAATCTTACAGCAATATATTGATGAAATCATATATAAGAAAAGCCAAAATTATTCTGATTCCTATTCTATAAAATACAATTATCTTTCACAAGAAAAGAAAAAGTCTGTAACCGAAGATGAAATTGAAAAAATATCCGATGAACTTATGCTTCTCGTAAGAAATACTCCTATCCTGAAACAAATTGTTCGTGAGATTAAAATATATCCTAACTTTCTTTGGGATAGTTCTTTTATAGAATATTTAAATAAAGACGAGAAGCATAAGTATTATGATTTTAATTCTTCTAAGTTTGATGAACGTGAATTTATTAAAAACCCATCGCTTTACAGTGATGAATTGCCATACTTATCACAAATTATAGATTACAAAGTATATATTCAGTATCTGGAATATTTGAAAACATTAATCCCTTCTGAAAAACCACAAAATTTTAAGACTTCATCTTTCACAAAACCGTCAGAAAAAAAACACCATACAGCAAAACCCAAAGAAGAAAATAAAGCGCGAAGTTTCAGAGCAAATTTTGAAAATTGGCAGATTGACATTTTAACACAGTGTATAAATGAAGCACGGATTTTTTCAAAAACGATAACTTCAGACACAATGAATGAAATATTTATGTGTACTTTAAAACAGCCATTAATCATTGCCAATAGAAAAAATAAACTTTTTGCTTATTTCTTCACCGCATTAGACGACCGAAGCCTAATTGTTGAAGACTGGCAGTCTTTGAGTGCAAGAAAATCATTGTTCCTGTCATACAACGGAACGCTACTGAAACAAAACAATATCTCTACCGCAGTTAAAGACAGTAGAGAAAAACCGCCTAAAGATTGTCATATCATTGACAAATACATCAAACAACTGAAAAAACAGTGAGAATAGGTTAAGACCTCAATCATTGTCAATCAATTTCCTCATATTTCCATTTTACATTTGCCATGTCGACAAAGAGAGAGGTAGCGCAACCTCATTTTGTTAATCATCAAAAATAATGTAAAATGGAAAAGTCATTAGAGGAGAGAATTTCCGAATTAGAAAAAAATCAATTCATTCAAAAAAATGTTCTCAGCTTTGACGAGGCAAGCAAATTTCTGAACCTCTCAAAAAGTTATCTATACAAACTTACTTCGGGCGGTCAAATTCCGCATTACAAACCGCAGGGAAAAATTCTCTATTTTGATAAAGAAGAATTAGAAAACTGGTTAAGGCAAAATCCAGTAAGGTCAAAACAGGAACTACAGGAAATGGCTTCCTCTTTCATTGCGTTTTCTAAAAGGAAAAATCTGAAATAGATTATGCAAACGGAGATGAAATCCGTTATTCAGCCTGTTGAATCCGTTAGTTCTTGGAAAGAAGCCCGCCTCCTGATTACCGATTATTTTGAGTCTCCTCCTGTAGTTTTAAAAATCGAAGACTCAATTATCGGAACATTGGGAAACTTTAGTGCTTCTACTGGAAAAGCAAAGAGAAAAAAACATTCAATCTCTGTGCAATTGTTTCTTCTGCCTTAACCAATAGTACAGTCTTGAACTACACGTCTTCTTTGCCTATCGGGAAACACAAAATACTTTATGTTGATACGGAACAAAGTAAATTTCACTGCAAGCGTGTATTGAGCAGAATACTCCAGCTTACAGGGTTACCTCTAAATCAGCATCCTCAAAATCTAGAATTTTTAAGTCTTCGTGGCTATGCCACAAAAGAAAGATTGAGAAAAATCGAAGAAGCAATTTATGATATTGAGGAATTAGGATTAGTAATTATTGACGGAATAAGAGATCTCGCACACGACATCAATAGCCCCTCAGAATCCACAGATATTATCACGAAACTAATGCAATGGACTGATGAACGAAAAATCCACATTCACACGGTATTACATTTGAATAAAGGAGATGATAATACTCGCGGGCATTTGGGAACAGAGCTCAACAATAAGGCAGAAACGGTTCTACAAATTACTAAAAATGAATTCGATAAGAATATAAGCTCCGTGACCGCTATGCATATTCGGGATAAAGATTTTGAACCTTTTGCTTTTTCAATTAATGAAGACGGACTGCCTGAAATGGTAGATGATTATCAGCACCAGCAGGCGGGAAGTAAAAAAATATTTGATTATAGTGAGGTAAGCGAGGAAAAACACAGAGAAGCTCTGAAACTATTGTTCTCGGAATCCACATTGGTATCATACTCTACTTTAATTGAAAAATTGCGGAGTAGCTACGCCTCAGCAGGACACGATTTTGGAATCAACAAAGCCAAAAAATTAAAATCTTTTCTTGAGAATAAAAGAATGATTCTCAAAGAGGATAAATTTTACAAGTTTAATCCAGATTTTTATTACTAAAACCTAAAAAACAGGTTTAGTTTAGAATGGGTGTATATATATGTAAACTATACTAAACCAGTTTAGTGGTTTAAACCAGAACGCAAACAGTTAAACCAAATAACCCGCAATTTTCTTTGCGGGTGAAAGAAAAAAATAGAAAAACAATGAACGCAAAAGAAATAAATAGAATTTCCATAAAAAACTATCTCGCAGAATTAAATATTCTTCCTGCAAAAGATCGTGGATATTACGGACTTTACCATTCTCCTTTTAGAGAAGATTATAATGCAAGTATGAAAGTAGATTTCGAGAAAAATTTATGGATGGATTACGGTGCAAATATCGGCGGAACTCTCATCGATTTAGTCATGCAAATGGAAAAATGTGAAGTCGAAAAAGCAATATCGCTACTTTGCGAAAAAGAGAAGTTTAATCGTAATGGAGATTTTTCTTTTCACGGAAAGAATTGGATTAAGAATGAGAGAACTCCTGCATTTATTATTCAAAACATACGGGATATTAAAAATCCCGCCCTAATTAACTATCTTTTGGAACGTGGAATTAATGTGAACATAGCAATGCATCATTGCAAAGAAGTGAGTTATTTGGTTAATGACAAGTATTATTTTGCCATTGGTTATAAAAACGATATCAATGGATATGAATTGCGGAACAAGTATTTTAAAGGATGCACATCAAAAGCTCCCACAACAAATGGAGTTGGTAATGATGTATGCAAAGTATTCGAGGGGTTTGTGGATTACCTTTCGTATTTAACGCTCAAAAATACTTTTCATTTGCAGGAAAGCAGTGTTGTTCTCAATTCTGTCAGCAATCTGGAAAAAGCCCAATCATTCATTAAATCACATAATACTATAATGACATATTTAGATAATGATGAAGCTGGGCAAAGAGCGATTTCCTTTTTAAAATCTTTTGGTAAAAATCTCATTGATAAATCGAGCCATTACCAAAATCACAAAGACTTGAATGATTATCTGGTAAACAAGAATAATCTGAAGAATAAATTAACTGATGATATTGACGAGGGCATAAAATCAGAGCTATCAAACTCTTATAGACGGAAAAGATGACGGTTGCACGGTAGGCTTTTGATCAAAAAAGCCATAGCTTATTAGGGCTTTTTCTTAACGCTCCGTTGCACTACTCTAAAAAAGCCCCAATAAGCCAAGGGGATACTCCCCTTTGGAAACCCCAATTTTGTTTAACGTTTTTATTAAAGAAAAATGTCTTATACTGTTTTACACTTAGAAAAAGCTAAAGGGAATGATTCTGCGATGTCAGCTCATATTGAAAGAACCATTCACCCAAAAAATGCTGACGCTTCACGTAGCCATCTTAATAAAGAACTTATTATTTATCCTGAAAGCGTAAAAAATCGAACTTCTGCAATACAATATAGATTGGATAATGCTCACCTAAAAAGAAAGATTGGAACTAATCAAGTTAGAGCAATCAGAGTTTTGCTTTCTGGAACTCACGAAGTAATGAAAACAATAGAGGAAAATAAACAACTGAACAATTGGTGCAATGATAATCTCAATTGGATAAAAGAAACATTCGGAGAAGAAAATTTGGTTTCAGCAGTGTTGCATATGGACGAAAAAACGCCTCATATTCACGCTACCATTGTCCCCATAGTAACAGGAGAAAGAAGAAAAGCAAATGATTCTCAAACTTATAAAAAGAAAAACTTAAATAGCAACAGGCTTTGTGCAGATGATATAATGGCAAGAAACAAGCTGAAACATTATCAAAATACTTATGCAACAGCAATGGCTAAATACGGATTAAGAAGAGGGATTGAAGGCTCGGAAGCCAAACATATTTCCACAGCGGAATATTACCGAAATCTTCATCTTCAAAATCAACAACTCGAACAGGAAAAGAACAATAAACAATTTGAACTTAAGTCCATTGAGAAAAATATTTCTTCAAAAAAAGTGATTGAAAGTTTTACAAATGCTCTTACTGGTTCTAAAACAAAAAGACTGGAACAGGAAAATGAGCAGATGAAAAGTAAATTGAATACAATTAATACCTCAAATGATAGAGAAAAAAAGAAATTATATGAATCAGTTTCAAAACTAGAAAATACCTTAGAAAAGCAGAATAAGGTTATTGACAAGCTATTGCAATATCATCCTGAAATCAATTATACTCTAGCTATTGTGATAGAATGTGAAAAAATGGGATTACCACCAGAGCTTATCAATGCCCTATTGCAAAAACAGGAAATTCATATCAGTGGAGAAATTTATTCTTCAAGGCATTTTAAAAGTTTCAAAGTTGAAAAACTCAAACTTAGTATTGAATTCGACCAAAAAGAAAAAAGCAAAACTCTAAAAATTGCAGGAGTTCAGTGTCAGAAATGGTTGGAAGAAAAATATAAGGAGGGTTTGAAGGGCAATTCAATTAAAAATAATGAAATCATTATTAATAGATTAAAACGATAAAGTGTAATAGCCATGATTTAATCTGATACAAAGCATTTTTTAACTATGGCTATGTTGGATTTATAAAATATAAATTCTTGGAATAATCCTTTCAACAAAGGTGGCTACAAACATTTAATAATAGAAAATTCTGTAAGATAAATTTAACTATTTCTGACTGTGTCTGTAATATCAAATCCTAACTTCCATAATTAAGATTCAGATAAAACAGCTGAAATGCCATCTTTTTTTTCCAACTCTTTTTTCCTCAGTTTAATAAAATCTGTTGGGCGGAGACCATTAATCTCATAAAAAAGATCAGAAAAATTTTGCCGAGAGGCAATTCCTGATTTTTCAGCCAATGCTTCTACTGTAAGTTTTAAGTACTCTTTATCGCTATAAAGTTTTTGGGTGATGTAATTAATTCTGAGTTCGGATAAGTATTTATTGTAATTAATGTTTCTTTTCTCACTAATTACTTGTGACAGATAGTTGGAATTGGTATCAAATTTTTTTGCCAATTTGTTTAATGTCAAACCTTTTTCGGTAAACTCTAATTTCTTCTCAAATCTTTCTAATTTCTTTAAAACATCATTAAAAGTCTTTTCTTTAAGGCTGGATTTTGCTGAAGGTATAATTTCCATTTTCTGAACAGGGACAATGGAAAAATTTTGCAACCTTTGTTCTAATTCCACATATTTTTTTTGAATGTTTTTTTCTTTTTCATAACGATAATATAGTGTAGCAAGGAGTAATAAAATGATTATTGAACTTACAATTATCCATAAGCTGCTATTGCTTTCCAACCTGTTTTTAGCATCTAATAATTGTTGGGTATCATATTCTTTATGAATTTTAGAAGATAGTTCATTGAAATCTTTTGAAATAATGCTGTCTGCCTTCAAAAGACTGTTGGTGTAGTAGAGTTCTTTTTTGGTGTCATTAGTTAATTTTGAATCTTTAATCAAAATTTCATAGTTTTCTCTTAACTCCGGAAGTATAAAATTATTTTTTTGGAAAATGGAATCTACTTTTGTAAAATAATTTGTTGCTTCTTTTTGCTGGTTTAGTGCTGAATAAGATTTGCCCAGATAAAAAAAACTTACTGATTCCCATGCAAAATCTTTATTGTTTTTTATTTCGGGAAGCGCTTTCTTTAATAGGTTGATTGATTCCTGATACAATTTGTTGTGATAATAAACAATACCTTTACATTTTTGGAAATAAGCGTGTTCCAAAGAAAATTCTTTTGAGTCATATGTTTTAGATAATCCGACTTTAATAAGTGAATCGGCAGTTTTATAGTTTCCTAAATTTCTATAACATACAATTGCCTGATGAAGGCTATTATAATATCCTTTCTTATTATTAAAAATTAAATTAGGGTGAAGCGTTTTATCATTGGAAAGTGGTTCAAAATAAGAAATACATTTTTTGAAATTCTCTAATGCTTCCTGATAATAACCGAGGTAACTTTTAACAACGCCAATGTGATATAATATTGTATGCTGTTGAAATTCATCATTTGTTTCTTTTGCTATATCAAATGCCTTTAGATAATCATCTAATGCGGTTTTATAGTTTCTGTTGTAGAAATAGTTAAGAGTGCCTCTCATCATATATGAGGTAATTCTCTTTTCATCGTTATTTGATTGTTTGGCAGATACAATTGCACTATCGGCATATTTTAATTTTACTGGTGCATCTGCATTATAATACCCTGCATCAAAATAACCTTGTGCCAAATGCGTATAATCTTTTTCTCTTTTCGCCTTGTCTATATAATGCTTAATAAATGGAAGTGCTCTCTCGTCATTCTCTTCAAGGTCGCCATATTTTGCACGGAGTTCAACAAAGGATTGGGCAAAAAAGAAACCGCTATTGGCAACAAAAACCAATAAAAAAAATGACAATATGATTTTTTTTAGTTGCAAAACAGTAAATTTTAACACAAATTTTCCCAAAAATAAGCAAAAAATATCAAATTTTATTACAGAAAATCCTTATAGAGTAAAGAATTGTAAAAAAGAATTATATATGTTTTTATATCAAAGATTTAAAGTGGTAAAAACATTGTCCTAATTCACTAATTAGGACGTCCTAATTAGTGAATTGCGACTACAAAGTGTTGTAAGGATACAAGAGGTACAATAATTTCGTAAACAGAATTCTAAAAAAAACCAGCGCTGGGATAAACCCAATTTAACTCCAATAAAAAATAAGGAAATGAAAAAGTTTATCCTGACAGCATTTTTATTTGCTGCAATTTTATCTGCAATTGGTTGTAGGCAGGTAGATGAATTAAACGAAAGTATAACACCCAAAAGCGAAACCGCAAAAGTAATGAAAAATACTGAAGTTACATCTACTACAAAAATAAATGACAGTATTGCCACAACTCAAACTTTAGAAGAAAAAGACCCACCTGTGAAAGGACCAATAAAATGGTAATCTTTCTGTTATAATGTAACATAAGGAACTGTCTTATTTAAAAAATAGAATTATGATTATTAAACTTGAAAAATTGCTAATTCGTTTAGTCTTAGTATTTTGTTCTTGGCCTTTTTTACACGCACAAAACGTAAGTGTTATAACCTCTGATGGAGATAAAAAAAATGATACTATCGGTTTGAAAACGAAAGAAATTCAGGAAGTACTCATTAAATCTCAAAAGAAAAAGCAGTTTACCGACCATGCCAATTATACTTTCGACAAAGATGCATTGGAAAAAGCACGACATTCTAAAGATTTATTAACCACGCTTCCGGAACTACAACTTGATCCTATTTCAAATACTGTAACGAGTATAAAAGGAGCTAAAATACTGTTTCTTATTAATGGAATAGAAGCATCAGATAATCAAATCAAAAGTATTGCCCCCATAAATGTTGTGCGAGTAGAATACTTTGACATTCCACCAGCAAGATATGCCCAACGTGCAGAAACTGTAGTTAATATTATTACAAGAAACCCTGAAGTAGGCTACTCTTATGGTGCAGATGTTACTTCTGCATTAACAACAGGTTTTGTTAATGGTTCTGCTTATGCAGGATACACGAAAGGAAAAAATGATTTTGGTTTGGAATATTCAATTAATTTAAGGGATTATGACAACCGACAATATAGCAAAATCTATGATTACGAATTGAATGGGACTCATTACCGTTCCGATATGCATGGCAAAGACCATTTTGGCTATACCGACCAAAATATTGCTGTGAGATATGCAAATGTAGATGCAGGAAATTATACTTTTCAGGCAAAATTCAGCATTAATCCAATGAATTATTTTTCCAAAGGAAATACTGGAAGTGTTCTTCAGCAGGGGAATTTAAGTCAAAATGATGCCTCGGTAAGCAACAGCAATCAAGGTTATACCAACCCAACTTTAGACCTTTATTATTCCAAAAATATTGGCAAAAAGGATGAGTTGAGTCTGAACTTTATCGGTTCACATTACACTACAAATTCCTCACAATTTGATCACGAATGGAATATTGCGGACAATACCGATGTCTTCATTAACGATATGAATCTGCATGCGAAACAGACGGGAATAGTAGGCGAAATTGCACATGTCCATAGTTTTGGAAAAGGAAAATTGAGTTTGGGTTATAGGATTTCAAACACTGCAATTTCTAATGATTTGGTTAATTTGCTCGGTGCTTCGCACTACGATGTGAATTACCTAGAACAATACCTTTACACCGAATATACGGGGAAATGGAATAAATTGGGCTATCGTGTAGGAGTTGGCCTTACCAACATCCATAATAAAAGTGCGGAAACCAAGCAGGACGATTGGACACCAACGCCGAAGTTAGTTTTAAGTTATGATTTAGCAAAGAACCAGAGTTTGAGGTTTACAAGCAGTTACACAAGCAGTAGTCCTGAAAGTTCTCAGTTAAGTCCAAATGTGGTGCAAATTGTTCCAAATATTGTTTCTACCGGAAATCCTTATCTTCAGGCACAACATAACTTTATAAATAATTTTGGTTATACTTTTACTAATAAATATTTTAATTTCAATACTAATATATTTTATAAAAATTACTTAAAAGGATTTAATCGTATTTATCACTACAATTCATCACAAAATTACCTTGAACTTACCTACGAAAATTTAAAATCTGACCAATTATATGGACTTGAATTATCTGGTTCGGTAAAACCTTTATCTAACAACCTTTTAGTTCTACAAATATTTCTAAAACCAATGGTGGAAGTTCTGCAAGAAAAATCTTTAAGAAAAATAAAAAACACATCTATTGATAATTGGTTTAATATAACATCGGAATACAAAAACTTTTCTTTTCAATACCAATTCAATATTCCTGTATTTTCATCTTTAAATGGAGTTTTGTTGAGTACTTCGGAAAATGCCAATCATTTTTTTGTACAGTATAAATACAAAGATTGGAAATTCACAACAGGAATGTATTGGATTGGGACACCTTCGGAATACAAAACAAAAACCATTGCAGAAAGTTTGGTAAACTACACTGCACATACGCAAATATTTAACAACAAAAATATGTTTGTACTCGGTTTAAGTTATGATTTTTCTTCAGGTAAAAAACTAGAAATTCAGAAAAAACTTAATAACAGTACTGCTCCAGCAGTGACATTTTAAAAGATTTAATCATAATTTATTTTGTAGTGCGCAATACAAATACCTAATTATGTTTAAATATAGCTTTCATCAAAGCAAAAACTTAATTTTTAACTTTCCAAAAACAAAATTAAAATGGAAAAGAAAAATCAAAACAAAAAGTTTCAAGATTTAGCTAAAAAAATGCAAACTCTTAAAGAAACAGAAAAAGGACAATTAAAAGGAGGATTTTCAAAAGCCAATTCTTTCTCTGCACCTCTAACCTCTGATTATGCAGGTAACAATTGTTCTTGTACAAACACCGTTGCTCATTGTGGAGCAATTGTGGGACAATAAAATAACTGAGGCTGTCTTAAAAGTATTGAAGACAGCCTCTTTTCCTGATTTTAACTGTATCCCCATACGAGAAGGGTTTTTATACTGAGGATTCTCAACCCACATCATTTACTTTTGAGACAGCCTTTTTTAAAATTAATATATAAATATGAGTATATGAAATTTAGTCAATACAATAATTTTATTTATTTCTCCAATAAAAATATTCTTTATAATGTGTTATTGGATAAATATATAATTCTAGAACATGAATTATTTGAATTATTAAAAATTGCAAATAAGGATTCAAATATTAAAGAACTTACGGAAATTCATCCTGACTTAGTAGATTACTTGATCGCAGAAGGATTTATCATTCCGAATGATAAAAATGAATTCAATGAAGTTGTAGAATTCAGCAAAAAAATTGATAATAATGAACAAGAGTATCTTTTATTTATAAATCCAACAATGAATTGTAATTTTAAGTGTTGGTATTGTTATGAAACCCATGTGAAAGATTCAAAGATGGATGAAAACACAATTAATAATACTATTAACTATATTCAAAACATAATTAGGAATAATGATAAAATTAAAACTTTTGTTCTATCATGGTTTGGGGGAGAACCATTATTATATTTTTCAAAAGTAATTGTTCCAATTATGAATAAAGCAAAAGAAATTTTGGATATGGAGAAAATTGCCTTAAAGACTGCTTTTACAACAAATGGACTTCTAATTGATTTAAAGATTATTGAATTTTTAAAAAAATATGATGTACAAGAACTACAAATAACATTAGACGGATATAAAGATAATCACGATAAGATAAGATTTATATCTGAAAAAAAAGGCTCATTTGATAAAATTATTGAAAATATAATACTACTAACTACTAACAAATTGAATGTTGCTGTTAGGATTAATTGCACTGAAAAAAACATGAATGATATTGATTCTGTAATGAATCTATTTGAAAATATTCCCGAAAATAACAAAAAGTATTTAAGATTTACTTTCCATAAAGTTTGGCAATTAGAAAGTAGTCTTGAAGATGATGTGAGATATTATATAGATAAATATCTTGAAAAAGGATTAAAAGTAAACGGAGCAATACATGATACGGTTAGAGGTTCTTGCTATGCAGATAAAATTAATCAAGCTTTTTTAAATTATAACGGTGATATATTTAAGTGCTCGGCAAGAGATTTTAATGAAGATTCAAGAGAGGGAGTTTTGACAGATGATGGTGTAATAGTCTGGAACGACAAAAATAATTTAAGACTAAATTCTAAATTCCAAAATGAACCTTGTAAAACTTGTTCTATACTGCCAATTTGTGGTGGAGGATGTAGTCAATTGTCTTATGAAAATTTAGGTAAAGATTATTGCGTAAATGACTATGATCCAATTAAGAAAAATGAAATTGTAAAAAGAGTTTTTGCTGGTAAAATTTTTATGAATGCTTAAATTCTTTACTCAACATGACCAAATGGACTGTGGTCCCGCTTGTCTTGCTATGGTATCTTCTCACTACGGCAAAAAATTTGGACTGCAGTATCTCCGCGATAAAAGTTTTATCACGAGGGAAGGCGTGTCGTTGTTGGGTATTAGCGAAGCATCTAAAAAAATTGGTTTTAAAAATATTTCTGCTAAATTAAATACTGATGATTTTGATAATGGGCTTTTACCCTGCATTCTACACTGGAACCAAAACCATTTTGTAGTCCTTTATAAAATTTCAAAAAATATTTTTACTGGGAAACTTACTTACAAAATTGCAGATCCTGGACATGGCTTTATCTCTTTAAGTGAAGAAAAATTTAAGAAATCGTGGCTTTCAGACGGTGAAAAAGGTGTGGCTCTGTTTTTAGAACCCACAGAAGAATTTTACAAACAAACACCGCCACAGGAAGAAAAACTCTCCATAAAATATTTGCTGAACTATCTCAAGCCCTATAAAAGTCAAATGGGCTGGATGTTTTTCCTGCTTAGTTTGGGTACACTTACTACTTTGGTTTTTCCTATTCTTACGCAAAAACTTATAGATGACGGCGTTAGTAAAAAGAATTTTTCAATCATCACTTACATCTTACTTGCACAGTTGGCATTTTTCTTTGGAAATATCGTCATCAATATTTTCCGAAACTGGATTATGCTTGTTGTCGGGACAAAAATAAACATTCAAATTATTTCCGACTTTTTAAAGAAATTACTCAAACTCCCCATCAAATTTTTTGACACCAAATTAATGGGTGACTTCAACCAGCGCATTCAAGACCATGAAAGAATTGAAAATTTCCTTACCTCCCAAAGTTTGATTACTTTATTTTCCATCATCACTTTTACCGCTTTTTTTGCGGTGCTTTGGCATTACGATTTTAGGATTCTGGCAGTTTATATTGTATTAACAATCATTTCTGTTATTTGGTCGCTTTACTGGATGAATAAAAGAAAAATTTTAGATTATTTCCGTTTTCAACAACGTAGTGAAAACCAAGAATCTATTTATGAAATCATCAATGGCGTTTCAGAAATGAAACTCAATCAATTTGAAGATTTCAAACGAAGAGAATGGGAGCAAATTCAGCAAAAACTATTCAAAATCAATATCCGAATTTTAAAATTAGACCAAGTGCAACTTTCAGGGTTTGATTTCATTAACCAGTTTAAAAATATTTTGGTTACTTTTCTTTCTGCATACTTCGTAATCAAGGGACACATGACTTTAGGAGCATTACTAAGTGTTTCTTACATCATTGGGCAAATGAATTCTCCTGTGAGCCAGTTGATTTCTTTTTTCCGCTCCTTGCAAGATGCAAAATTAAGTTTATCCCGCTTAAACGAAGTACAAAATCACCCCGAAGAAGAACAACAAAATCAAGTTCCTCTTTTAAGCAAAAAATTTACAGAACAAAACGGCATTGAGAAAGGCATTTATTTTAAAGATGTATCTTTTCAGTATGAAGGTCCACAATCGCCGTATGTTTTAAAAAATATCAATATTTTTATTCCCGATGGAAAGGTTACCGCAATCGTCGGAGCCAGCGGAAGCGGAAAAACTACTCTTATTAAAATGCTTTTGAAATTTTATGAACCTGTGGATGGTGAGATATTTTTTAACCATCTCAACATCAATGAAATTTCGCCAATGGATTTAAGAAAAAACTGTGGTGTTGTGATGCAGGACGGTTTTATATTTTCAGACACCATTGAAAGAAACATAGCCACAAATGATGAAAAAATAAATGATGAAAAATTTAACCAAGCTTTGGAAACTGCCAATATCAAATCTTTTGTAGAGGAATTGCCGTTGGGATTAAATACCAAAATTGGTGCTTCGGGAAACGGAATCTCGGGCGGACAAAAACAAAGGATTCTCATTGCAAGGGCTGTCTATAAAAACCCTCATTTTATTTTCTTTGACGAAGCAACTTCTGCATTAGATGCTGAAAACGAGAAAGTAATCCATGATAATTTACAATCTTTTTTCAAAGGTAAGACCGTAATCATTGTTGCACACCGACTTTCTACCGTAAAAAATGCAGACCAGATTATTGTTCTGAAAAACGGAGAAATCGTAGAGCATGGCAACCATCAAGAGTTGGTTTCTAAGAAAGCGAATTATTATAATTTGGTGAAAAACCAGTTGGAATTGGGGAATTAAAAATTAAATAATATGGCAAATTACAAAATTTCCGGTGTTTGGAAAAATAGTGATAATGTTATTACTCATTATGCTTTTCACACCGTAGGAGAAGATTCAACTACTAGAGCTCAAAAAACCACCAAGTCAAGAGCAATAGAGATTGTAGAAAATACAAGTAATAATGTAATTACTTGGATTTGGAATTATAAAACAGCAAAATTTACAAACGGAGAAACAGTTAAGGTTGTTAACGGGTCAAATGGAAAATACTTAAGGTCAAATCCTGATGAGAAGATAACAGATAATTTAGGACATTTAATTGATTACGATTGGATATTCCCATAATTAAAGTGGAAACAATTTTAGCAAAATCGGGTGAAAGATGTCCGCAAAGCGGAATTTGGGAAGTTGTCGGATTTTTGACGACTACCGTTTCTTTAGCAAAAGGAAAAGAAATGCCTGATTATTGCGGGAAGGTTGTGGTTTGGAGATTGTTACAGATAGGATAAAAACAATAAAAATTTATAAATATGGCTTACAAATATAGACAACCGGATACGATATTAAGTCCAAGAGATGCCATTACAAAAGTAGATGTGCTTTTTGATAATGGCGAATTTTCTGTGGCAAAACTTTTATGGTACGGTGATGAGAAACTAGGAATTAGATGGAATATAGGTTTAAGAGAATGGGATGATCCCGACAAACAAAATGGAAGTAAAGAATGTCTCGGCGTTCCAACTTCACGAAGTCATCCTACTTGGTTTATTTTACCCGAAGATTTTATTAATGAGGATTCGGAGATATTAAAAACATTAAAACAATTAAAATTAAATAAAAATGGATAATTATCACGTAACACACAAAGACGGAGAATGGAAGCTAAAAAAAGAAAATGCTGAACGCTCCACAAAGAATTTTGAAACTAAAGAACAAGCAGTAGATTATGCCAAAGATTTTATGAAAAAGAATGGAGGTTCATTAAAAATACACAAACAAGACGGAGCCATTCAAGAGGAAAGGACTTATCCAAAATCTGATGATCCTAGAAATACTCCAGGGTAGGAAATAGAAAGTAAAAACAATATTAAATATGGAAAACGTAAGATTATCTGACATAGAAAATGTCAGCAGAAATGAATTAAATAGTTCAAAACTAGATTCTCTTGAGAATGGGTATGATAGTTTTGAAACGCAACTAAATAGCAGAAATAATCCTATCGCTTTAGATAGGTCGTCTTGATCATATAGAATAATTAATGGGAGACATAGAGTTTTTCTTGCTAGGCAAAAAGGATATAGTTCAATCCCAGCAGAATTTGTATAAAAATTAAGGTAAAAAACTCGGGTTGTCTCCGAGTTTTTTGGTATTATTACTTGTAAAAGTTAAGACTTCATCTGACAGTTGAGCAAATTTTGGTGGTTAGTTTTCTGTTGGGTTTTCCAAGTCATAAATTCTTGGAATGGTTTTAGAAATTGGGGAAGCTCCGCTTCAAATAATACTCACTGATGACAATCCTAATAATGTCAAAATGGTATTTAATAGCTTATTGAAAGAATTAAAAAAAGGAGCAATTGAATTCAATCTTGCGGATGAAACTCAAGATTTATATCATAATATTTGTTCAGAATATCTTGTACAGTTGAACTCCGAACTTGGAACAATTTATGAAGAACTGGTCGATTATGAATTAGTAGAGGTAGAAGAACATTAAAAGTCATTGTACAAATCTATATTTTTAGAAATTACTTTGTGATTTTTGATTAGGAATTAACATCTTTATAATTAATAACTGACTAAAAAGCTAACTAATTTAATCTTTAGCACCACTTTAAACATTGCATATTTATTGCACGTGAAAACAAAAAACGCTGAAAACCAAATGATTAACAGCGTTTTAATGTACCCCAGACGGGACTTGAACCCGTACGTCCTTGCGGACACAGGATTTTAAGTCCTGCGT
>APMI01001739.1_pt1 | contig 36660 bp, 33 predicted proteins | sample 667938 | NCBI WGS metagenome assembly APMI01 (sample SAMN01084076, study PRJNA167559) | wastewater metagenome | biome: Wastewater | place: Denmark: Ejby Moelle, Odense | collected 2011-11-28
TTCTCAGCGCTTTGCTTAACCGTTCCAGTTAGTTCTTCCATGGAGGAAGCGGTCTCTTCCAGGGCTGAGGCTTGCTCTTCCGTGCGTTGGGCTAAATCACTGCTCCCTTGCGCAATCTCCGATGAGGCAGAGGCCACTTGGCTCGTCGCTTCGTTGACGCTCCCGACCATTCCCTTGAGTTGACCGACCATATCATCGAGCGCTTCAGCCAAATCACCGATTTCATCACCGCGCCGCAGATACTGCGGCTCAATACGCTGGCCCAGGTTGCCACTGGCAATCGTCTTAGCAAACTCGACACCGTAAGTGAGCGGACGGGCGACCATGTTGGCCAGGACGAGGGCGATGATGATTCCTAGTATGACCGCGATAATGATGCCAATACTGATGGTGGTAATGCTGAGCTGTTCGGTCGAGATCATGCTTTTGGCAGCATTGCTCGCTGCGTCATAAGCCAAGCGGACAGCTTCACCGCCGCGCTCGGTCATTTGCGGGATTATCTCTTTCTCGACTTTGGTATCGTTCGTGATCCAGCTCGCCGCTGCTTGGAAATACTCTTCGGTGGCTTTACGGGCTTGGTTGACTTTCTCATCAGTCCCAGATCCATCCATCTGGTTGAAATAGCGAATCAGTTCCCCGCGCTTTTGTAACATGTCTTTATAATAATCACGGTTTTTATAGAGACGTTCATCCTTCTCACTCTTCATGATCTCTAGCGCATTGATATAAACCCACAAGGCGGCTTCCTTCTGGCTATTTTCGTAGTATTCCTTCGCCAGCTTAATCACTTGTTGCCCTTGGTTGACCATCGTTGCCACGGCTACCTTATTGCTTTTCATAGCCTCAAGGAAACCATCAAAAGCCTTGGTGTACTCCAGGGTGGCCGTGCGAGCAGCTTTGGATTTTTCCAGCAAATCAGTGTTGGTTGACGCCTTATCAATCGTTTCTAATGCGGTGATAATCGTTTTGAGGTCATTATGAACTTTGTCGGCTGCCTCATAGTCGCCAAGACGAAAATCCCGGACATGTACCCGTGCATTCAAGGCATAACGCTCAACTTGAGTGGCCTCGACCAGGCCATCGAACTCACCACGGATTTGAGTGAGGTTGAAGATCGCAGTAATTCCCAGGGCCAGAAGGATGGCGAGCACCACCGACACACCCAGCAAAATCTTCAACCGTATATTCATCCGCAAGCCTTTTTTTTCATTGTTTTCTTTCATAGAAAAATCTCCTAAGTTTCAGATAGAGAATGATGTTTTAGAAATGAAAATCCTAACTTTCAGCTAGGGTCTCCTCAGCCATCAGGGAGGTAAAACACAGCTAGATTAGATCTGGCCTTTTCTTAGGAAGGCTTCTTCTTATTTAGAGAAAGCAACCTACTTTAGCATGTTTGGTAGTAGGCATTTTTTGGCCGATAATAAATGAAGCTATCATTCTTTTTTAAGTAGCTACCTCGGACTTTGGCTGACTGGCTGGCGATTAAATTTTAAACATCGCCAACCAGTTGCCTTAACCAAAGCGAACGATAAAACCAAGTTATAATCCTTAAACTACTTTAAAGAACCTTCTCCTAAACGAACTGCTCTCTCTTAATGGGATGGTGCGCGATACTCTAGCTCATTAGAGCAGCGACTATCCCTAACCTTCCACGGCTTTACTCCATTTCATGGGTCCGCTAATAGCTTCAGAAATGATGATATGGACTGCAATTTTTTATCATCTGGCGGATTAGTCCGGTTGGTCGGCGTAAGGGCAATATCAATGCCAATCGTTAAATTTTTTTTCAGCAGATGTTCGTTGCCGGTCAGTCGGTAACATTAAATGACAAATATTAATTAATATTATTAATAGGTTATAAATTTGTTGTGCTGCTGATCCTGGTATCTGTCTTTTGGTGCACCGTGTGGGTTGCGGGTAGCTAACGACCCACTATCGGCAGAATGTCTTTCAAACCACCGAAGATGCCAATATTTTGGCGATGCCATTTCCACGCCCAGTCAATTCGCTGTCGCTTACTCCACTTTCACTCTCTTTTATGTGACCACAGGGGAAGCAAATACCCATTAACTGCTTGATCCATATTTGAATGATGAGGTTGGTTCGGTTATTGCTTAACCCCCCGTGTTATTGAACCTCACCGGTTCTTTTTCCATTGACCACGGACTGAAGGCTCATGCCTCACTGTCTGAGCAACCCTATCGGCTATGGACGACATCCTTAAAGAATTCCTGACCGAAAGCCTTGAAGGCTTGGATCAGCTCGACACCAAATTCGTCTTACTGGAACAAAATCCAGAAGATCGGGATACGCTCGCCAGCATTTTCCGCACGGTCCACACGATTAAGGGAACCTGCGGGTTTCTCGGTTTTGGCCATCTCGAAAAGCTGACCCACGCTGGTGAAAATCTGCTGTCGCTACTGCGGGACGGCAAGCTGCAATTCAGTCGGGAAATCGCCAGCGCCTTGCTGAATATGCTGGATGCGGTGCGCACGATGTTGGGCGAAGTGGAACGCACTGGAGGGGATGGCGAGGAATCCTATGCCGATCTCATTGAGACCTTGAACCGGCTCAAGACCGGAGGAGCCAGCGCCTCCGCTGGTTCAGCGGCCAGCCCGGTGACGATACCGGCGCCAGAGATCCCAGCATCACCGATCAACGAGGCACCAGCGGGTGCGCACTGCGAGTTTTTGCTCGCGCCTGCGGCTGATGTGCTGCTCGACGCTGTGGAGAAGACCCCGCCCGATGCTGAAGCAACCTTCAGCCCGGCATCGCAACCCGCCCTTGATAATCTGATCTTCTTTGGAGTGCCCGAACCGGCTCCATCGGTGCCTGAACCCGCCGCCACCGCGCCCATGCCCACCGCATCGGCACCTCAACCACCTGCTGAACCGATTTCCCCACCGCCGGAGCGAGCCAGTCCCGCACCCGTTGCACCGAGCAATGGAGCACCCACCATCGCGGAAAGCTCGATCCGGGTCGATGTGCCGCTGTTGGATAAGCTGATGAATTTGGTGGGAGAACTGGTACTGGCACGCAACCAAATCCTCGAATACAGCACCCTTCAGGAAAACGTACCGCTGCTGGCGGCTTCACAACGCTTGAATCTGATCACCAGCGAGCTTCAGGAAGGGATCATGCGTACCCGGATGCAGCCTATCAACAACATCTGGGCCAAATTTCCCCGCGTAGTGCGCGATCTGTCGGTCAGTTGCGGCAAACAGGTCCGGGTAGAAATGGAAGGCAAGGAGACGGAACTCGATAAAAGTCTGATTGAGGCGATGAAAGATCCGCTAACCCACTTGATCCGCAACGCCATTGATCACGGTGTCGAACTACCGGCGATCCGGCGGGCGGACGGCAAGCCCGAGGAAGGCCGGCTGTCGATGCGCGCCTATCACGAAGGTGGCCAGGTTCACATCGAAATCGGTGACGACGGCGCCGGTATCAATCCCGGCAAGCTGCGCAACAAGGCGCTGGAAAAAGGGCTGATTACCGCCGAACGTGCCCTCACCATGACCGATCAGGACATCCGGCGCCTGATCTTCCTGCCGGGGTTCTCCACCGCCGAAAAGATCACCAATATCTCTGGTCGTGGCGTCGGCATGGATGTGGTCAAGACCAACATCGAGAAAATCGGTGGGGTCATCGACCTGGAAAGCGAGCTTGGCCACGGGACGACTTTCAAGATCCGCATCCCGTTGACCCTGGCCATCGTGCCGGCGCTGATCATCACTAGCGGCAAGGAGCGCTTTGCAATTCCCCAGGTCAACTTGCTGGAGCTGATCCGCATCAACGAGGAGCAGCGCAGCACCGCTATCGAGTACGTTCACAGCAACCCAGTCTATCGGCTGCGCGGCAAGCTGCTGCCCATCGTGCATCTCAATCGGGAATTACGATTGGCTCCCGCCCGCGCGACCGGCGTCATCAATATCGTGGTGTTACAAGCTGGCCAGCACCAGTTTGGTTTGGTGGTCGATCAAATCAATGACACCCAGGAAATCGTCGTCAAGCCGCTCGATAAGGTGTTGCAGGACATCCCGGTGTTCGCCGGCGCCACCATCATGGGCGATGGGCGGGTGGCCCTGATCCTGGACGTGCTGGGCATCGCCCAGCAGGCCCACATCCTCAGCGAAAGCCACGACCAAGGCATTTCCGCTCAATTGCGCGAGGCGCGGGCACGCGCTGCCGAACGCCAGACCCTGCTGCTGGTCCGTTCGCCGGGCAACAGCCGCCTGGCCATCCCGCTGGCGCCGGTTTCCCGACTGGAAGAGATTCCAGTCGATCAGGTTGAAAGCGCCGGCGATGTGGACGTGGTTCAGTATCGCGGCCAGATCCTGCCGTTGATCCATCTGCGGGACATTCTCAGCGAGCGGCGCTCGTTCAATCGCCTGGCGGAAGCGGGCGGGGCGGCGGCCGATACGAACTTGTTGCAAGCCATCGTCTTCGGCGATGGGGTTCGGCAAGTGGGCCTGATCGTCGATGAGATCCTCGACATCATCCAGGATGTGTTTGAGGTCAAGGGCCGCGCGACCCGTAACGGGGTATCGGGCACGCTGGTGATTCAAGGGCGAGTCACTGAGCTGTTCGATGTGGATAGTTTTCTGCGCCGGGTGGCTCCGCTGCTGGCGCTGGTAGAGGAGGTATAAGCCATGGCCGACCAGCGTCAGCTCTGTACATTTTTCCTGGAAGAGCGCTTTTTCGGTATCGAAGTCGAGCGGGTCCAGGAAGTCATCCGCTACCAGACCGTGACCCCGGTGCCGCTGGCGCCGGCCGTGGTGCGTGGCCTGATCAACCTGCGCGGCCAGATCGTCACTGCCATCGATTTGCGGCGGTTGCTGCAAGTGGAGGATCGGGCCGACGAACGCTTGCCGATCAACATCGTGATGCACGCCCGGCAAGGGATTTTTAGCTTGCTGGTGGATCGGATCGGGGATGTGTTGGAAGTGGACGAAGACAGTTTCGAGCATCCACCGGATACGTTGGATGGGATTGCGCGGGAATTGATCAGGGGCGCTTACAAATTGCAAGGCCGCCTGTTGTTGGTTCTGAACATTGCCAAGTTGTTCAGTCCGGAAATTTTGCATCGCGGCCACCCGATGGCCGATGCCTGAGCGCGAGAGAGGGGAGGGTCCGGCCTGGCGTGGGCCACTCCGCATAAGATCGCCAGGAGGAGATTGAAACCGATGAAAATGATGAAGAATTTGACTCTGCGCGGCAAGCTGGCGCTGATGCTCGGCTGGGCTGTTGCCGGCCTGTTGCTCCTGGTGGTGTCGTCACTCGCCCTGCACTGGCGTGATACCCACGAAGGGCCGAAAACCGTGGTGCTCAGTGTGGTGGAGGTGGCGACCGGCGTCCTTGATCGCTACCAAAAACAGGAGCAGGCCGGTGCCCTCACTCGTGAGCAGGCCCAAAAGCTGGCATTGGAAACGCTGCGCAACATGCGTTACCAGGAACTGTATTTTGTGGTGCTGGATCAAGAACAACGGCTGCTGCTGCACGCCGCCCGGCCCGATCTGGAAAGCCAGCCGCTCCAGAATGCCCGTGATGCCGGTGGTTTGGCCGCAGCGACGGGCGACTTGATAGCGCTCACCCGGCGCGATGGCCGGGGCTTCGTGGCCCATGAGGGGTCATCGAGCGCTGACGGGGCAGGATCGCAGGTCAGCTACGCCCGCGAGTTTGCGCCCTGGCGCTGGACGCTGATGGCCAGCGCCCGCACGGTCGCAGCCAGCGGTGATCTGTGGGGCTTGCTCCTGCGCGAGGGGCTGCTCGCGGTGATCTTCATTCTCCCCCTCGCCGCGTTATTTTTCCGCATCAGCCGTACTCTGCAAGCCAGTACGGGCGGCGTCGTAGAATTGGCGCGTCGTTTGGCTGGCGGTGATCTGTCCCGGCGGGCGCCCATCGTGGCCGAGGACGAACTCGGTACGGTGACGCAGGCGCTCAACCAGGCGCTCGATAGCCTCCATGCCGGGCTGCAAGCTGAAAAAGTCGATTGGGCCGAACTGGCCGAACAACGCAAGCGCGCCGGACAGGCTCTGGCCATGGTTCAGAGCGCGCCGACCGGTATCCTGGTGGCGGATCGCAATTTGCGGATGCGCTATATGAACCCGGCAATGGAGCGCACGCTGCGGCGGTTAGAGCCGGAATTATCGGTGCCGGTCACCGGGTTGCTGGGCCAGCCGGTCGAGGTCTTGTACCCGCGTCAAACCGACCTGAAACGCATCGTCGCCGACCCCAGCCGTTTGCCTCACACCGCAACGGTCACGCTGGGCAATGAAACCTGCGAACTGCATTTCAGCGCGATCCATGACCCGGACGGTGCCTATTTGGGGCCAATGATCACCTGGGAAATCGTCACTGAAAAAGTCCGCGTCGAACGCGCCGCTAAAGAGTCCAGCGAGCGGGAGAAGGAAACCAGCGAGCGGGAAAAAGAGCAGAGTTATCTGCTGCAAACCAAAGCGGATCGCATCCTCAAGGCCGTCAGCGCCGCTGCCGCCGGGGATCTGACGCAAGAGGTCGCTGGCGGCGGCAACGAAACCATCGACCGCTTGGCGCTGGGACTAGGCCAGTTATTGGCCACGTTCCGCGACAGCATGGGGCGGATCGGCCAGACCGCGCAAACTCTGGCCGGGGCCGCTGAGGAATTGACCGCAGTCAGTCAGCAGATGGGCGGCAATGCCGAGGCCGCATCGCATAAAGCGGTCATGGCGTCTAGTACGGCCGACCAGGTTAGCGCCAACGTCGAAGCCGTGGCCACTGCCACCGAGGAAATGGGCGCCAGTATCCGTGAAATCGCCCTGAATGCCGCTGAAGCCGCCAAAGTGGTGGCCTCGGCCGTCACCATGGCGCAAAGCGCTAACGCCACCGTGCGCAAGCTGGGGGAAAGCAGCGCCGGCATCGGCAACATCATTAAGGTGATTACCTCCATTGCCGAACAAACCCACCTGTTGGCCCTGAATGCCACTATCGAAGCGGCCCGTGCTGGTGAGGCGGGCAAGGGCTTTGCCGTGGTGGCTAACGAGGTTAAGGAACTGGCCAAGGAAACCGCCAAGGCCACCGAGGAAATCGGCCGCAAGATCGAAGCGATCCAGATGGACACCGGCAGTGCGGTGGACGCCATCGGAGGAATTAGCACGATCATTAATCAGATCAACGATATCCAAATCACCATCGCCAGCGCTGTTGAGCAGCAGACCGCCACCACCAACGAGATCGGTCGCAGCGTGGTCGAGGCCGCTCGGGGTGGGGCCGAAATCGCCCAAAACATCACCAACGTCGCCCAAGCGACGCAAAGCACGCTCGGCAGTGCCAACGATGTGCATAACGCCTCCAGCGAAATGGCGCGCATGGCGGCGGAACTGCACCAACTGGTTGACCGATTCCGCTACGAACCCGCCGCGCCGGCCAACTACCGGCCAGGGCGTGGTGTCATTCGAGCGGTGACTTGAGATCTCAGCCATATCACTTGATTCAATAAGATGGACATATCGCAATGAACGGGATCGCCAAAATTCGCCTGATGCTGGTAGACGATTCGGCCTTAATTCGCCGGTTGCTGGCTGACGTGTTGACCGGCGACCCGATGCTCGAAGTGGTCGGTCAGGCCCCCAACGGCCGGGTCGCCCTGGAAAAGCTGTCGGTCTTCAATCCTGACCTGATCGTCCTTGATGTGGAAATGCCGGAAATGGATGGTTTGGAGACGTTGACGGAAATCCGCAAACGCCAGCCGCGCCTGCCGGTGATTATGTTCAGCTCGATCACCGAGCGGGGCGCGATTGTGACCCTGGAAGCCCTGGCGCGTGGTGCCAACGATTACGTCACCAAACCGTCCAACACCGGCAACATGGCGACCGCTTTACAGCGCGTGCGCGATGATCTGATCCCACGGATCAAGGCGTTTTGCCGTCATCTGACGATCCCCTCGGCAGTGTCGGCATCGGCATCGGCATCGGCATCGGCATCGGCATCGGCGCCGACGGTGGCACGGTCGGCCGGCTGGGTGCCGTTCGGCCGGGCGTCGGTCGAGCCACTCGTGTCGCCCAGGCCAGTGAGCCGGCCGATGGCTCCGGTTTTACCCCAGTTGCGCCAACGAGTGGATATCGTGGTTATCGGCGTATCCACCGGTGGCCCACCAGCGCTGACCACGTTGCTGGGGAGATTACCAGCCACGCTGCCGGTGCCGATCCTGATCGTTCAGCACATGCCGCCGATCTTCACTCGACTCTTAGCGGAACGTCTGGCCACGCAATCCCCGCTTAACATCGCCGAGGGCGTGGCCGGTGAGACGGTGCGGCCTGGTGTGGTGCGTGTCGCGCCGGGCGGTTCGCATATGACGTTGGAGCGTCAGGGAACCCAAGTGCGTCTGCAACTACATCAGGGTGAGCCTGAGAATTCCTGTCGGCCCGCCGCTGATGTGTTGTTTCGCTCGGCTGCCGAAATTTATCGCGGTAATACCTTGGCTTTGGTGATGACTGGCATGGGTAATGATGGATTGCGTGGCTGTGAGGCAATCCGTAAGGCGGGGGGCCAAGTCCTGGTGCAGGATGAAGCCAGCTCCGTGGTGTGGGGGATGCCGGGTTTCATAGCGAAAGCGGGCTTGGCGGACGGACAAATCCCGTTATCGCAACTCGCTAGTGAACTGCTCAGCCGCCTACGGGTGGGTCGCTAGATACCCCAACTTCAACCCTTGATTCTGCCGATGAACGCGATCAGCGAAACCGATTTCAACTACGTGCGCGACCTGGTGAAGCGTGTTTCGGCCATCGTGCTGGAACCGGAAAAAGCCTATCTGGTCGAGACGCGCCTGACCCCGCTGGCGCGCAAAACCGGCTTTGGGTCGCTGCAAGCGCTGCTCGCCTCATTGCGGGTCGATGGTAATCCTCGCCTTCGGCATCAGGTGGTCGAAGCGATGACCACGCACGAAACCTCGTTCTTCCGGGATGGCCATCCGTTTGAAACGCTCAAAGCCAGGATTTTGCCGGAACTACTGGCGCGGCGTTCGTCGAGCCAGCATGTTGCGATCTGGTGCGCGGCGTGTTCGAGCGGGCAAGAACCGTTCAGCGTGGCGATGCTGGCGCGGGAACATTTCCCGACCTTGGTCAAGGGCCGCTTGCGGATCATCGCTACCGATTTGTCGGAAGCGATCCTGGCACGGGCGCGGGAAGGGTTATACAGCCAGATCGAAGTAAACCGGGGCCTGCCTGCGACCGAACTCACCCGGTATTTCGACCGCCAGGGTCTGTGCTGGCGGATCAAGCCAGAAATCCGGCGGATGGTGGATTTTCAACAGAGCAACCTCGCTGGCGCGTGGCCGAATCTGCCGCTGATGGATGTGATTTTTATGCGTAATGTGTTGATTTATTTTGGCATAGAAACCAAGAAACAGATTTTGAACAATGTGCGTCGTGCATTGAAGCCGGATGGTTACCTGTTTTTGGGGGCTTCGGAAACCACGCTCAATCTGAGCGCCGCCTTCGAGCCGATTACTTTGGGTAAAACCACCTGCTATCAGTTAAGCCAGACCAGTTCCCGCTAAGGCCGCCACGCCCCTGGAACTCGTCTTCTCGATGCAAAACAACTTTATTTGAACAGGAGTCAGCCACATGAAAGTTTTGATCGTTGACGACAGCAGCGCCATGCGCATGATCGTCCGCCGGACCTTGCGCGAGGCGGGTTACGGGAATCTTGAGGTCTTGCAAGCGGGGGACGGCAACGAAGCGTTAGCCGCCATCCACAAAGACCCGCCGGACCTGATTTTTTCGGATTGGAATATGCCGAATAAATCCGGCATCGAGCTGTTGGAAGCTCTCAATGAAGAGGGTTGCAAAATCCCCTTCGGTTTCGTCACCACCGAATCCTCGGCTGAAATGCGGGCCAGGGCTGCCCAGACGGGCGCCAAATTTTTGATCACAAAACCGTTCACCGCCGAAATCTTTGCCAAGGTTCTCGATGCCTTCCTCAAGAAAGGTTAGGCAGCCGCGCATCCTGGTCATCACGGGCTTGCCGGTCAGCGTGACAGCGTGCCCATTCGTTTGTTTATATTGATAAAATCTGGAGATATTTTTATGGCAACGACCACATTCGCTTTACCTAATGCGACCAGCATGGCCAAAACCCTTGAAATGCTGTTCGGGGGCAATGTGCCGGTTACGTCCGCCAAACCGCTGGATACCAAAGCCGGCAGCGGTAATCTGGTAGCGACTTATGTCGGTGATGATGGCAAAGTCGTCGCCGCCGCTGTTTGCGATGTTCCCTTCGCTGCTAATGCCGGCTGTGCGCTGTCGATGCTGCCGCCCGCCGCCGCCAAAGACACCATCAAGGCCAAGAAACTGGAACAGACCATGCTCGATAATCTGTACGAGGTGATGAATATTCTCTCGACTCTACTGATGAACGAGCGTACCCCACATTTGAAACTGGCGGATTTGCATCCTGATCTTGGCAAACTGCCACCGGAAGCCAAGGCCCTGTTGGGAGCCGCTAAAGGACGCGCGGATTTTAGTGTGAACGTGCCGCGCTATGGGAATGGCAACTTGTCAGTGCTGACCGTTTAAACCATAAAAACCATTGTTTATATTATTTTTTCAGCCCTGGTTAATTATTCGAACTCCCCTCCCGAACCAGGGCTGTTTCCACCGCTTTTCTTGGATAGGTCAGCGGATCGCTGGCGCTTGCCAAATGCTATGAAAATCTAAAATAAGGGCTATTACCCCTGCGATCTTGGGCCATACTATTTATGGGACATCTATAAGCTTGGGGATTTCGCGCTATTTCTGAAAATCGCCTCCCTAGATTGTAGTTAAGCGGAAAGTCCCACAGTAAAAACTCGGTAATCAAAATAGCCAACCCCTACGGTGTTTCGCTTATGGCCAAATCCGCTACAGCTATTTGTCTTTTAGTTCTTTTTATTTTTGCGGGGTGCAGTGTGAAACCAACGATGCGGCAAATTGCAGATTCTATTCAACTCGGTAAAGAGTGGACCGAACTCCAGCCGACGCCACCCTTGGTGGTCAGTGAACAGGTCCAAAGCATCGCCATTGCCATGCCCAATCTACCCGATTGGGAAATTCGCCCGGAAAGCGCTTCCTTTGTGATGCCGGGTGGTACACCCATCAAGATTGAAGTGGAACTCCTCGCCGCTGACGGGGCGCGGTTTATTTTGGATTCAGTCGGTCTAGGTCAAGGACTTTTATTTTCGCGTCGTCCTCAAGACCCTAGCCCCAGTGCCTCCCGGTTGCCATCAGGTATGGCGTTTACGAGTGTGCGCTTGCGTTCCGACCAACCCCTGCAAGGCGGTCGGGTGATGTGGATTTGCATCACAAATTACTAGAACAGCTCATAGAGGGAGATGTTTCATGCTAACTATCAGTGATCTCAAACCCGCTGATATCCTCCTTTCCACTGGCGAGGCGAAAGCGTCCAAGGTGATCCGTGGCGGCACGATGTCTCGTTACAGCCATGCCGCGCTTTACATTGGTAAGAGCCAGATTATTGAGGCTATCGGCAGCGGAGTGACTTTACAAAGCTTGGAAGACGCCATGAGTGATGACACGTTGGTGTCGGTGTATCGACGGCTGCGTATGTCAGATGAACAAGGATTACAAGTCATTCGCTACGCAAAGGAGCAGATTGGCAAAAAATACGACTATGTTGGGGCTTTTGGCGGTGGTGTCACATCAGGGCCAGGCTTCCTCATCGGTATTTTTCTTAGTCCTATAGTCATTGGTGCCGGTGTGGCCGCCGATTTGTATAACCGAATGAACCCGGAAGCCGCGTTTTACTGTTCCGAGTTGGTGGCTATCGCTTTCGAAAAAGCCGCCGTCCCGTTAGGCTCTGGCGCGGCAAGCACCACCCCGGCGGATATTTCTCGCTCTCACGTTTTGAACTATATCGGCGATTTGAAAAAGACTTGATAGCGCATCAGCTACATAGGCCGGAGCCAGTTTGAGGGATGGCTACCACGTTTTGTCCTTATCCTACTGGATAGATCCGGCTGTACTATCCCAGACCTGTACGGCCCGTGAGGCTGTACGGGCGACCGAGCGGGTATGTGTGAATTCATCCCATCCGCTCGTCTGTTCAGGTGGCAGGCGAGCCATTGCCACTCGCATCTCTTCCTCACTGATCCTTGCTTCCATCCTATCGCACGACTATTCCCGCGCCAGAACTTTGGCGGCTGGCTAAAAATCGGTACTGCCGGTTTTTCGACGATCCCCATTCTTGATCAATAGCTCTTTGAAAAAAATAAAAATTTTTCAAATAGCGAGTGATGGCGCGTTATTTGCTAAACGCTCGTCAAGCAGGCTTTATCGACTCTCCAGACTTTAGGAACTCGTATGGCTCAGAAAGACGAGGCCAAGGCACCGGCCAAAAAAGGCGCCGGCATCATGAAAATTCTATTCCTCCTGTTGGCCGCTGTTTTATTGGTCAGCGGCGCTGTGGGCGCGACCCTCTATTACACCGGCGCGCTGCATAAAACCGCCGAGGTTGCCCAGGAGGAGGAAGAGCCTCCCGCTCCCAAAGCGGCTGAGGGACACGGCAGCAAACCGGCCAAGGCCCAGCGCAAAGCCAAGGCTGGCGGTCATGGCGAGACCGCCGCCCGCGCGCCGATCTATCAGGCGCTCGATCCGCCATTCATCGTCAACTTTGAAGATCAAGGGGTATTGCGCTACTTGCAAATTGGTCTGTCGGTGATGGCCAGAGAGCAGCAGATTATCGATGCGGTCAACAACAACATGCCGCAAATTCGCAATAACCTCATTCTGCTGTTTGGTGGCCAGAAATTGGAAACCTTCAACGGTAATGAGGGCAGAGAGCGGTTACGCACGCAAGCCTTGGAACAGATCCAAGCCGTGCTGAACGAGGAGATTGGCGAGCCGGGTATTGAAGCGATTTACTACACCGCATTCGTGATGCAGTAACGTCATGTCAACCGACGAACTCCTCAGCCCGGACGAGCGAGAAGCTCTGATGGAAGTCGTGTCGGAAACCGGTTGTTCAGGTGTCGAGACGGTAGGGGATCAAGAAAGCGCCCTACCATACGACCTGGCCGGTCAGGACTACGCCATCAGCAGCTTGCTGCCGGTGCTGGAGACCATTCACGAACGCTTCGCCCACCGCTTGGGAATCGGCTTATTCGATTTGGTGCGCCGCGAGTTGACCGTCACGGCCAAATCGGTCGAGCGGCGGGCTTATCCCGATTTCACCCGATCACTCGGCGCACCGTGCAGCGCCAATATCATCCAGTTAAGTCCACTCAGTGGCCCGGCGCTGCTGGTGTTTGATGTTGAGCTGATTTTTATGATTGTCGATACCTTTTTCGGCGGCACCGGACGCATGTACAAATCCACCAGCGTCAGGGATTTCACCACCATTGAAACCCGTTTCATCCAGCGCCTGCTGGATCTGTGCTTCAGTTGCTTGGAAGAAGCCTGGCAGCCGTTCGTGGCGCTCAAGTGCAACCGGATCGGTTCGGAAAACAGGCCGCAATTCATCACCGCGCTCAATTCAAACGAACCGCTGACCGTCTGTACCATCCAGATCAGCCGCGACAACATTGCCGGTAACGTGCACTTGGCGTTGCCGTACTCCCTGCTGGAACCGATCCGCAAAACCCTGCTCAGCAGCCTCTGCCAAGAGCACCCAAACCCCAGCCCGGCGCTCACCGAGCGGTTGCACGACGGCTTACAGGAAAGCCAGGTCGAGGTGCGCTGCGCGTTGGCCGGATTTGAACTCAGTCTCAGCGATTTGCTGGCTTTGCGGGTCGGTGACGTGATTCCGGTCAATATCCCGCCGACCGCCGTGTTGCGGGTCGAAGAGGTGCCGCTCTACAGCGGTCATTACGGGATCGCGCAGGGTTGGAGCGCGCTCAAGATCGATCAGGCCCTCAGCGCGCCCGATGATTGGGCGAGTCGCCTAACACCGCCTGATTTCGCGCCATTCGCGCCGGCGCCCTAAGCCTGATTTCCACAAACCCATTACCCCAGAGTGTATTTTGATGAATGCGCAAGCCGATACCCTCGAATCCGCGCCAGCCACACCCGCACTGGGTGAGGGGGCCGATCTACTCGGTGGCAAGACCGGACAGAATCTGGACATGGTGCTGGATATTCCCATCAACCTGTCGCTGGAGCTGGGCCATACCCGAATGAGCATCCGCGAACTGCTGCGCCTCACCCAGGGTTCGGTGGTGAAACTGGATCGGCCCGGCGGTGACCCGCTCGATATCCTGGTCAACGGTTGCCTGGTGGCTCGCGGCGAAGTGGTGGTGGTCAACGACCGCTTCGGCGTGCGGATCACCGATATCGTCAGCCAGGAAGAGCGGGTCCGGCGGCTACGATGAGCGGACGATACACGATGGCGACCGCTCTTTTAGCCTTACCAGGGTTGGCGGTAGGGGCCGAAATCGGGCGACCGGAAGCGGCAGTGACGGCGCTGCCGGGGAGTGCGATGCTGGGCCAACTGAGCCTGGGCCTGGTGGCGGTGCTGGTGGTGGCGGTCGGCTTGAGTTGGCTGGCACGCCGTTACGCGCTGCCCAAGGATGGACTGATCCGGGTCATCGGCGGACTGCCGTTGAGCAATCGGGAACGGCTACTGGTCATCGAGATAGACCAAACCCGCCTGCTGATCGGCATCACGCCCCAGCAGATTCAAACCCTGCATGTGCTGGCCGCGCCGTCCACCCAACCGGCTGAACCGTTTCCATTCTCGCTCGCGCCCCTCACGCCGGAGTTGCCGAATGATGCTGCAAAACCTTGAAGGTCGGCCGTTAAAGCGCAGGATTGGCTGGGGATTGATCCTGATGCTGCTGCTGTGGGCGCCGGTGCTGGTGGCTGCACCGGGTTTACCGGCGGTAACGGTGACGCAGACGGCGGGCGGCGGTGAAACCTGGTCACTGAGCCTGCAAATCCTGGCGCTGATGACCGCGCTGACCTTGCTGCCCTCGGCATTGCTGATGATGACCGCTTTCACTCGGATCATCATCGTCCTGGCCATGCTGCGGCAGGCATTGGGCACCATGCAGACCCCATCCAACCAGATCCTGATCGGGTTGGCGCTGTTTTTGACCTTCTTCATCATGGCGCCGGTGTTCGAACGCATCAACGACCGGGCCATCGCCCCGTATCTCAAAGAGACGATCACCTTCCAGCAGGCGCTGGAGGAAGCCCGCCAACCGTTGCAGGCTTTCATGTTGGCGCAGACCCGCGAGAGCGATCTGGCGTTGTTCGTGCGCCTGTCCGGTCGGGAGAAGCTGGAATCAGCGGATCAAGTGCCGTTTACTCTGCTGGTGCCCGCCTACATCACCAGCGAGCTGAAAACCGCGTTCCAGATCGCGTTCATGCTGTTTATTCCCTTTCTGATCGTCGATTTGGTGGTGGCCAGCGTGTTGATGGCGATGGGCATGATGATGCTCTCACCGATGATGATTTCATTACCGCTCAAGTTGATGCTGTTCGTCTTGGTCGATGGGTGGACGTTGCTGGCCAGTACGCTGGCAGCCAGTTTCTACCTGCCTTGACTCTTGGAGTACGCCATGACCCCGGAAACCGTCATCACCCTCGGCCAGCGCGCCATGGAACTGGCCATCCTGGTCTCGGCGCCGATGTTATTGGCGGCCTTGCTGGTCGGCGTCTTGATCAGCCTGTTTCAAGCGGCGACCCAGATCAACGAAATGACCCTGAGCTTCGTGCCCAAGCTGCTGGTGCTGGTGGCAGTGTTGTTGTTGGCCGGGCCGTGGATGTTGGAGCTTCTGGTCGATTTCACTCGGGATTTATTGAAAGATATCCCAAATCTGATCGGCTAAAGGCCATGGAGATCAGCACCGCTGAAATTGCCGCCTGGGTCGGTAGCTTCCTGTGGCCGTTGGCCCGAGTTGCCGCCCTGATGAGCGTCGCGCCGGTGCTCAGCTCGCGGATTTTGCCGCGCCGGGTTCGGTTGATGCTGGCATTGGCGCTGACTTGGGCCATCGTGCCGCTGCTGCCGCCGATGCCGGCGATTGAGCCGATCAGCCCCGCCGGCATCCTGGTGGTCGCCCAGCAAATCCTGATCGGTTTGAGCATGGGGTTTGCGCTGCGGCTGGTGTTCGGTGCGCTGGAGTTAGGCGGCCAAATCATCACCACTCAGATGGGGCTGGGTTTTGCCAGCCTGATCGATCCACAAAACGGCACCCAAAGCACGCTGCTGAGCCAATTCTATACGCTGCTCGGCAGCTTGATTTTTCTGGCCTTGAACGGCCATCTGCTGCTGATCGGGTTGTTGGCCGATAGCTTTATCACGTTGCCGCCGGCCCCGACCGGCGCAGGGCGTGAGCTGTTGTGGGGCCTGGTCGTCTGGGCGGGGCATACCTTTGCCGGGGCGGTGCTGATCGCCTTGCCGGCCATCGCTTCGCTGCTGGTGGTTAATCTCGCCTTCGGGGTAATGACGCGCGCCGCGCCTCAGCTCAACATCTTTGCGGTCGGCTTCCCGGTGACGCTGGTATTGGGTCTACTGGTCATACTCTACAATCTGCCCACCCTGTTCGATCAACTCAACAGCCTGTTTGACCAGGCGTTTCTGGTGATTGGCCAAATGACCGGAAGGAGCGGCTGATGGCAGAAAATGCGGACGGCCAGGAACGTACTGAAGAGGCAACACCGCGACGCCAACAGGAAGCGGCCGAGCAGGGCCAGGTTGCCCGCTCCCGCGAGCTGACTACGTTGGCAATGCTATTGTCTGCTGCCTTAGGTTTGCTGATGCTGGGACCGAGCCTGCTGGAGGGCTTAGCGGTACAGATGCGCGCCGGGTTGACGCTGGATGCCCGAAAGATAACCGATCCCGGCCAGATGACCGCTGTGCTCGGTCAAGCCTTCTTCGATTGGGTGCTGCTGCTGGCGCCATTCCTGGGCCTGATGGTGGTGGTCGCGCTGTGCGCCCCGCTGGCACTCGGCAGTTGGACCTTCAGCTTAAAATTACGCTGGGAACATCTCAACGTCTTGAAGGGCCTGGCCCGGCTGTTTTCCTGGCATGGGTTGGTGGAATTGGCCAAAGCGCTGGCTAAATTTTTGGTGGTCGGCGGGGTGGCGGTGATTCTGCTGTGGCGGGGTGAAGCCGAGTTACTGCAATTGGGTCAGGAACCGCTGGCATCGGCGCTGGCCCACACCGCCCGGACCCTTGGTTGGACCTTCCTGATGCTCACCCTGCCGATGCTGCTGATTGCCGGGGTGGACGTGCCGTTTCAACTGCTGAGTTTTCTGCGCAATTTGCGGATGACCAAGCAGGAGATCCGCGACGAATTGAAGGACACCGAGGGTAAGCCGGAGGTCAAGGGCCGCATCCGCCGCTTGCAGCAGGAATTCGCCCAGCGGCGGATGATGGAGAACGTGCCGACCGCCGATATTCTCGTCACCAACCCCAGCCATTACGCGGTGGCTCTGCAATACAAGCCGGAGACCATGAAGGCGCCGGTCATCGTGGCGTTGGGCGTCGAGCAGATGGCGCTGCGTATCCGCGAAGTGGCCGGGCGGCACAAGATTCCGCGCGTGGAATCGCCCTTGTTGGCCCGCGCTTTGTATTACAACGGTGCGCTCGATAAGCCGGTGCCCGTCAGCCTCTATCAGGCGGTCGCGCAAGTGCTCGCCTATGTCTACCGCTTACGCCGTGATGGCGAGTTAACCGGTGAGGCAATCGTGATGACCGACGTGCCGGTACCCGCCGAACTGCGTACTGAATAGGGAAAATCGTCAATGAACCTGACCGCCACGTTAAGCGGCATGGCCCGCTCCGGGCTGGGCGCACCCCTTCTGCTGATCATCATTCTGGCGATGGTGGTGGTGCCGCTGCCGCCTTTCGCTTTGGATGTGTTCTTCACCTTCAACATCGCGCTATCGCTGGTGGTGTTGCTGGCCACCATCTACAGCGAGCGGCCGCTGGATTTTGCGGTATTCCCCACCGTGCTGCTGGTCACCACCTTGCTGCGCTTGGCGCTCAATGTGGCTTCAACCCGCGTCGTGCTGCTGCATGGCCACCAGGGTGGTGATGCGGCCGGTAAGGTGATCGAGGCATTCGGCCATTTTGTGGTCGGCGGTAACTACGCCGTCGGCATGGTGGTATTCGCCATCCTCACCATCATCAACTTTGTCGTCGTTACCAAAGGCGCAGGCCGGGTCTCGGAAGTCAGCGCTCGCTTTACCCTGGATGCCATGCCCGGCAAGCAGATGGCCATCGACGCCGATCTTAACGCGGGGATCATCGATCAGGTGGAGGCCAAGCGTCGGCGGGGCGAGGTGGTGCAGGAAGCAGATTTCTACGGTTCGATGGACGGCGCCAGCAAATTCGTGCGCGGCGATGCCGTCGCCGGCCTGTTGATCCTGTTCATCAATATGCTCGGTGGTATGGCGATTGGTACCCTTCAACACAGCTTGCCGATAGCCGAGGCTGCCGAGTTTTACACGCTGCTGACGATTGGTGACGGTCTGGTGGCGCAACTGCCGTCGCTGCTGCTCTCGACGGCCGCCGCCATCATGGTGACCCGCGCCTCCGGTTCGCAGGACATCGGCCAGCAGGTCACCCAGCAGTTATTCGGCAGTCCGCAAACCTTGGGCGTGACGGCCGGGATCATCGGGATGCTGGGGTTAATTCCGGGAATGCCCAACCTGGTGTTTTTAAGCCTGGCCGGCGGCGCGGGCTATCTGTCCTGGCGCCTGGCGCAAAAGCGGCGGACGGCTCCTGCGCCGACCGAGGGTGGCGACGCTGGGCCTGCCGGTCAGACCGACAATGCGGATAACCGTGAAGTCGGCTGGGACGATGTGCCGCCGCTGGATACCATCGGCATGGAAGTGGGTTATCGCTTGATCGCCCTGGTGGATCGCAACCAGAACGGTCAGTTGCTGGGTCGCATCAAGGGCGTGCGCAAGAAATTATCGCAGGAACTGGGTTTTCTGATTCCGCCGGTTCACATCCGCGACAACCTCGATCTGGCACCGACTTTGTACCGGATTACCCTGCTGGGGGTGACGGCTGCCGAATCGGAAGTGTTCCCCGACCGCCAGCTTGCGATCAACCCCGGTCATGCGCAAAGCACCTTGCCCGGCATCGCCGCCCAAGACCCGGCTTTCAAATTGCCGGCTATTTGGATCGAACCTGGCTTACGGGAACAGGCCCAGACACTGGGTTATACCGTGGTCGATGCCGGCACCGTGATTGCCACCCATCTCAACCAGATTCTGTTGGCCCACGCTCACGAATTGCTGGGCCATGAGGAAACGCAACAACTGTTGGATCGGCTGGCGCAAAACGCGCCGCGCCTTGTTCAGGACCTGGTGCCGAAAACCTTGCCGCTGCGGGTGGTTGCGCGTGTGCTGCAAAACCTGCTGCTGGAAAAAGTGCCGGTTCGGGATATGCGGACTATCGCCGAAACTTTGGCGGAGCATGGAGCCAAGAGTCAGGACCCTGACAGCCTGACCGCTGCGGTTCGTATCGCACTAGGGAGAATTATTATTCAAAATATCAATGGCTTGGACGAAGAATTGCCTGTTATTACGCTGCCCGCAGAATTGGAACAGATATTGCTCCGTACCTTGCAAATGGGCAAGGACGAGCAGGCCCCCCTGGAGCCGGGATTAGCCGAACGCTTACACGGTACCCTGCTTGAAACAGCCCAGAAACAGGAGGTGTTGGGTCAACCGGCGATCTTGCTGGTTCCAGACGTGATCCGCGTGATGCTGGCGCGGTTCGTGCGCCACGGTGTACCCAATCTCCATGTCCTCGCCTTCAGCGAGGTGCCTGAGGATAAGAAACTCAAGGTTATCGCCACGGTCGGCAAGTGAGCGAAGCCAGCAAGGTTTGCCTCGGACCCATAGGCCGCGATCATAGCGGGAATGAAAACGATGAAGATCAAACGATTGAACGCCGCCAATATCCGCGAAGCCATGCGGAAAGTACGGGAGGAATTAGGCCCGGATGCGGTGATCTTGTCCAACCAGCATTCTGCCAACGGCCTTGAGATTGTCGCGGCCGTGGATTACGACGAACGCTTGCTGGCTGAGATGCTGCCGCCCAGTGTGGCCGATACCGGACGCCAGCCGACGACGGCAAGGCCGGAAACCAACGCGACCGAGCAGACAACACCCCAATCAATGGCCCGGCCAGCCGGTCCAGCGCCAGCGCCTCGCTCAGTTATTCCCACCGTCCAGCCGCGACCGGCTGCAAACACCGAGCCGATGACCCCGATCCCACCGGCCACCGACAAGGCCCGTGTGGTTTGGTCGCAAGATCCGTTATTAGTGGAAATGCGCCACCAGTTGCAAGTCATGCACGGCTTACTGGAGCAGCAGCTTTCTGGGTTGGCTTGGGGCGAGCTAGGGCGCCAGCAGCCCCATCGGGCCGACTTGCTGGGTCGCCTCCTGGAGTTCGGTTGCCACCCCACGCTTTGCTTGCGCTTGGCCGATGCCGCCGCCGCTGAGAGTGATCCGGCGCGGGCATGGCGGTTGGCGCTGAACACTTTAGGGCGCGGCCTATCGGTCACGGGTGACGACATTCTGACCCAAGGCGGGGTGGTGGCACTGATCGGCCCCACCGGCGTCGGCAAAACTACCACCATCGCCAAGCTCGCTGCTCGCTATAACCTGCGTCACGGATCGAATCGCGTGGCCCTGATCACGACCGACAGCTACCGCATCGGCGCCTTCGAGCAGCTTTCCACCTTCGGCATGATCCTGGATGCGCCGGTGCGGCTGGTGCGGACTGCGCAGGAATTGCAAGAAGCTCTCAAAGCCTTCGCCAACAAGGATCTGGTATTGATCGACACGGCGGGCATGGGGCAGCGTGATGTGCGCCTGTCGCAACAGTTTGCCTTGTTAAGCGATTCCACCAAGATACGCAGCTACTTGGTGCTGGCCGCCAACGCCCAGCACGCAGTGTTGCAAGAGACGATGACCGCCTTCGCCCGTGTGCCGCTGAGCGGCGCCATCCTGACCAAGGTCGATGAAACCGCCCGCTTGGGCGCGGCGCTGTCGGCCGTGCATGGCGAGGCACTACCGGTAGCCTACCTTTGCGATGGCCAACGGGTGCCGGAAGATCTCCAGTCCGCTCAGGTCGATGCGTTGATCCGGTTGGGCGAGGAATTCGCCGGGCCGCGCGATGCACTCGTTCCCGACGATACCCTCGCGCTGACCTTCGGGAAGAGGTTGACCGCTCATGTTCATGCCTGAATCTGTCCATTATCCAGTCGGTGACGCGCGGCAACCAGCCCAAAGCCGGCCGGTGCGGGTCATCTGCGTGACCAGCGGCAAGGGCGGCGTCGGCAAGACCAACGTCACGGTGAATCTGGCCCTGGCGCTGAGTCTGCAAAACCAAAGCGTCATGCTGCTGGATGCCGACCTTGGCTTGGCCAACGTCGATGTCATGCTCGGCTTGCGGCCGCTTTACAACCTTTCTCATGTCATCAGTCAGGAGCGAAGCCTGGCAGAAGTCATCGTGAGCGGCCCGAACGGCATTCGCATCGTTCCGGCCAGTTCCGGCATCAAGCGCATGGCGGAGCTGACCCCGCAAGAAAACGCTGGCCTGGTTGGCGCGTTCAGCGAATTGAACGATTCGCTGGATGTTCTGCTGATCGATTCCTGCGCCGGTATTTCCGAGAGTGTCGTCACCTTTAGCCGCGCTTCTCACGAAGTAATGGTGGTGGTTTGTGACGAGCCGGCTTCGATCACCGACGCCTATGCCCTGATCAAATTGCTCAGCCAGGAACATGGCATGGATCGCTTCCAGATTCTGGCCAACCGGGTGGCGAGTGCGCAGGAAGGCCGCGAACTGTTTCACAAGCTGCTGCGGGTGTCGGATCGGTTTTTGGATGTCGCGTTGAATTTTTGCGGCTTTATCCCGGAAGACCCCCAGTTACGCAAAGCCGTCCGCGCCCAACGAGCGGTGGTGGAAGCCTTTCCCAACAGTCGCTCGGCGGAAGCCTTTCATCGGCTCTCAGCGCAGATCATCGGCCGCTGGCCGATCCCGCGCGATGCCAGCGGCTATCTCCAGTTTTTTATTGAACGCCTGATTGATCCGGCCGGCCGCCTCAAGGAGCTGGCCGCATGAAAGGCGTGGCCCTCTATGCCACTCTCGGCGGCGATACGGCGGATGATCTGGTGGCCCGACACGCACCGCAGATTAAGCGGATCGCCTATCACCTGCTGGCACGGTTGCCGGCATCGATCCAGGTTGACGACCTGATCCAGGCCGGTATGTTGGGCCTGCTGGATGCCGCCCGCCGTTACGATGCGGGACAGGGTGCCAGTTTTACCACCTTCGCCGAGCCACGTATCCGTGGTGCCATGCTCGACGAAATCCGCAAAGGCGATTGGACGCCGCGCTCGGTGCATCGTCGGGCGCGCGAAATTACGGCGGCGATCCATGCGGTGGAGACCGCCACCGGCCGCGAAGCCCGTGATGGCGCCATCGCCGAACATCTTGGCATGAGCTTGACCAACTATCACGCCACCCTGGCTGATTTGCGCGGCCAGAAGTTGCTTTCGCTTGACCAGGCCGACCCGGACGAGGAAGGGGAAATCCAGCGGGTGCCCGCGCCCGGCGGTGATCCGGCTGAAACGGTCAACCGGGAATCGTTACTCAAATCGCTGGCGGCTGCCATCGACCTGCTGCCGGAGCGGGAGAAGCTGGTGCTGTCGCTGTATTACGACGAAGAGCTACATCTGAAGGAAATCGGCGCCGTGCTGGGCGTCAGCGAATCCCGCGTCTGCCAATTGCACAGCCAAGCGCTCGCGCGATTGCGGGCGCGGGTTGCGGCGGCAACGGCGTAAACCCTGATTCGGTGGAGCGGAACCTATGGATATTTTGACCCTAACCGGCCTGATCGTCGCATTCGGCGGCATCGTCGGTGGCATGTTGATCGAAGGTGGCCACATTAGCTCTCTGATCAACGGCCCGGCGTTTTTGATCGTGGTCGGCGGCACCATTGGCGCGGTTCTGGTGCAAACCCCGATGGTGGTGTTCAAGCGGGCCTTGGCGCGGTCAAAGTGGGCTTTCCTGCCGCCAACCGTCGCCATGGAGTCGGCTATTGAAAAAATCGTCGAGTGGAGCAACATCGCCCGCAAGGAAGGCTTGTTGCGGCTGGAGGATCATATCCAGCAGGAACCCGATCCGTTCGCCTCCAAGGCATTGCAACTGCTGGTGGACGGTAAGGAGCCGGAGGAAATCCGGCATATCCTGGAGCTGGATATGAGCATTCGTGAGGAAGATGACTTGCAGGCCGTCGGCTTCTTCGAAGGCGTTGGCGGTTACGCGCCGACCATCGGGATCATCGGCGCCGTGCTCGGCCTGATCCATGTGATGGGTAATCTTGCCGATCCCAGCAAACTCGGCGGCGGTATCGCTGCCGCGTTCGTCGCCACCATTTATGGCCTGCTGCTGGCCAACGTCTTCGCCCTGCCCATGGGCAATAAGATCAAAAGCTCTATCAAGAAACAGACCCGTCTGTGCGAGCTGATCATCGAGGGGGTGATTGCCATTGCCCACGGTGAGAATCCGCGCAATATCGAATCCCGCTTGCAGGGTTTTACCCAGAAGTGACGAGGCTGCCATGAGCCGTAAAAAACACGCTGAAGCCCACGAAAACCACGAGCGCTGGCTCGTGTCTTACGCCGATTTCATCACCTTGTTGTTTGCATTCTTCGTGGTGATGTACGCCGTCTCCTCAGTTAACGAGGGCAAATTTCGGGTGTTGGCCGATTCGATGATGGTGGCGTTTCGCTCATCCAATCCCAGCAGCTTAAAACCGATTCAGTTGGGTGGAATGGTCGGCACAGCGAGCCGGCAAGCGGTCGGCCAGGCGAGCACGGCGCCGAGTGTGGCGCCGGATTTGCGCCCGCTGCCCGCGTCGATCATCCAACGTGCGCCGCGTGTGATGCTTAGCATGACGCGCGGCCCGGCCTTGACCGGTGGCCCGACCCCGGTGTTGGCTGGTGATAAAGCCGCTAAAAGTGGTCGGCAGGCCAATGCTGATCCCAATCTGGCCAAGGTAGCGGCCAAGCTCCAGGATTATCTGTCGGATTTGATCCGCAGCGATGTGGTGAACCTGCGCAGCAGCGCGTTTTGGCTGGAGGTGGAGATCAAGAACAGCATCTTGTTCGCCAGTGGGAGCGCCACTGTCAATCCTGAGGCAGTGCCGGCCCTGGCGGCCATCGCGGATATCTTGCGCGAGATTCCCAACCGCATTCAGGTGGAAGGCTTCACCGACGACCGGCCGATCAGTACGCCAGTCTACCCGTCGAATTGGGAGCTATCAGCCGCTCGCGCCGCCAGTGTGGTCCATGTGTTGATGAACAGCGGGGTACGGCCGGAACGGATGTCGGCGATTGGTTACGGTGAATACCAGCCTATCGCGGATAATCGTAGCGAGCAGGGCCGTTTGCAAAATCGCCGGGTGGTGTTGGTGATCATGGGCAATGTGGATAACCGCTACCCGACATCTGAGCCGGAAAAAACCAGTGATCCACCTCTCGCTCCGCCTTCCACTACAATAGCGGAGAGTTCGGTTGTACCCGGCAAATCACGCAAGTGAACGGGTACGTTGATCCTTACTTTTACAGCGCCTATCGGAATTGATCCATGAACGACGTTTTATTCCACGGTATCGCGCTTGTTGCCCTGTTAGCCAGTAACGTTTTGCTGGTTACGGTGGGTTTTTTGGTGGGCCGGCGATTCTTTGCGACGCCGGAGAGTCAGGCTGGGCGGGAAGGCGAGGCCCATCTGCATCAGGACATTAAGGGCGTTGCGCTGTCGCTGGCCACATTGGGCGAGCGGCTGGCACGACTGGAGGCACAGATCGGCCAGCTTCGTGATCAGAGCAGTGCGTCAGGTCTGTCGCTGCATCGTGATGCCGACCAGAAATTTTTCAAAGTCGCCACTAAGTTGGCGCTGCAAGGCGCTCAAGTAGATGAGATCATAGAACTGTGCGGTTTAGGCCGGGGCGAGGCGGAATTGATCTGTATGCTGCATTCGAGCAATCAAGTCAGCCCCAGCAGCGTGGCCGGTGAATCGATCCAGCAGTTGACCGCTCGCCTTGCCGAACCGCGCACCAGCACAGACGACGGCGATGCTTTCGAAGCCTTGAATCTTGCCCGTTCGCGGCGGGCTGGTTAACAGGTCTTTAACCGATCCGCGCTGAGTTACATCCGCCACTTGGGATCGATCAAACCATCGACGATGCCGATTTGTCGGTCGGCGGCTTTGGCGAAGGTAAGATCGTGCGTGACCGCAATCACGGTCTTGCCGAACTCGCGGGTCAGGTCGTGCAGGATTTGCCGGACATTGGCGCCGGCGCGAGTATCCAGATTGCCGGTCGGTTCGTCGGCCAGAATGATCAGCGGATCGTTGGCGAGCGCGCGGGCGATGGCGGCCCGCTGGCGTTGGCCGCCGGAAATCTGGTGGGGCCGCTTGTGCCAATGCTCGCGCAGACCCAGTTGGTCGAGCAGATGCTCGGCACGTTGCCGGGCAAGATCCTCGGCCAGCGCGCCCAACCGCCGCATCGGCAGCAACACGTTATCCAGCACCGAAAATTCAGCCAGCAGGAAATGAAACTGAAAGACGAAGCCGAGCTTTTGCAAGCGGGTGGTCGCCAGTTCGTCCTCGCCAAAGCCGGAGGTATCCTGACCGTCCAGCAGGATGCGGCCGGAAGTCGGGGTATCGAGCAGGCCCAGCAGGTACAACAGCGAGGATTTGCCGGAGCCGGACGGTCCCATGATGGCGACGAACTCGCCGCGTTCTACAGCCAGCGAGACATCCTGCACCAGGGTGACGGGCACTTCAGCGGGCAACACCCGCCCGACCTGCTCTGCGGTCAAAATGGCGTTCACCCCATCCCCCGCAAGATCGCTACCGGCTGCACCTGCCCGGCCTTGCGCGCAGGCAGATAGGCCGCGCCCATCGCGGAGACCAGGGCGAAACCGGCCGCCAGCAGGTATTGCTCATAACCCCAGTAAATCGGCAAATGCACCAGTTCACTCACGCCGGGCGGCTTGATTTCGACGCGCCCCAGCAGGGCCATCAGGCCGGTGCCGAGCAGCACGCCCATGCCACTGCCGATCAAACCGAGGATGACGCCTTCCGCCAGGAAAATCCGGCGCACGTCGCGGGCGTGAAAACCCATCGATTTGAGGATGGCGATATCGTGGGTTTTCTCCATCACGATGGTGGAGATGGTGTTGTAAATGCCGAACGCGGCCACCACCAGAATCGCCGACACCACGCTGTACATGATCATGTTGCGCACGAACAGCACGCTCATCAAATCTTCCGAGGCTTCCAGCCACGACACCGATTTGTAGCCGGTGCGCGCTTCGATGATGGCGGCAACATCGCGCGCGGTGTAGGGATCGTCGAGCTGGATGATGAAGCGGTTGATCCGGTTGGGCCGATCCAGCAGGCTCTGCGCCCGCTTGAGCGAAACGAAGGTTTGCGTTTCGTCGTAACCGGCGTTGCCCGTGCGAAAAATGCCGACGATCTTCAGCGCGCGCACCTCGCCGGTGGCCGAGGCGACATTCAGCACGCTGCCCATGCTCAGCCCGAACTTCTTGGCTAGGCCGACCCCGATGATGATGCCGTTGGAATTGGCGGCCAGCGCGTCCAGCGAACCGTCGATCAGCTTTTCCTCGATGGTCGAGACCTGTTTCATCTTGGCGGGAATCGCGCCGGTGAGGGTGACGCCCTGGGTGCGACCGGCGAAGGTGAGGACTACGGAACTGACCAGGGTCGGGGCGGCGCGTAAGCCTGGCAGCGATTCGATGAAGGCGAGTTTTTGGGCATGGCCGCGAATGCCGCGCACTTCGTTCAAGGGCTTGACCCGGCGCACTTCGACCGCGCCGTCTGGCCAGCGCGAGACCGCCGATTGGCTGGCGGGGTTGCGGTATTCATCCGAAAGGGTGATATGCGGGCTGTTATCGACCAGCCGCTTGATGAAATCGTACTCGGAACCGCGCATCAGCGACGACACTGCCAGAAAGAACGCGACCCCCAGCACAATACCGATCAGCGATACCAGGGTTGATCGCTTGCGATGGATCAGATGGGTCAGGGCGATGCCGAGTTGGATCGACACGGCTCAACTGGCTTTAGCGGCTGGATCGGGCGTCGGTTGGCTGCGCGCCGCGCAGCCTTCTTTCAGTTCGGCAACGGGCCGGATCACGAGCGAGTCGGTTTCCGCCAGACCCGACAGGATTTCGATGCGTTTTTCACCGTTGATGCCGGTTTGCACCGGCTGGCGGTGTAACTGGCCCTCGCGCACCACCCAGACATGGCCATCGACTACCGCGCTGGCGGGCGCCAGGAGGGCGTTGGCGCGCTCGGTGACGATGATATTGACCTCGGCGGTCATACCGATGCGCAGCGGTGAGGTATCGTCGAGTTCGATCCGTACCCGGAAACTGCGGCTGACCGGATCGCCCTTGGGGGTGATCGCCGCCAGACGGGCGTCGATCACCCGATCCGGCAAAGCCGGGGCGCGGATCAATACCCGTTGGCCGGGATGCACCAGGCTAATGTCTTCCTCATCGACTTCCGCTTCGACCCGTAGCGGTTCGCGGCGCGCGAAATAAAAAACCGGCTGGTTGGCCGGGATCAGTTGGCCGATTTCGCCATCGCGGCGCAGGATTTGCCCGTCGGCGGGCGCGGTCAAGGTCATGAAGGCGCGTAAGGCGCGGGCGCGCGCCACGGCGGCGTCGGCGGCTTGCCACTCCGAACGGGTCCGGTCGCGCTCCAATACCGTACCCAGTCCACGATCCAATAAAGTTTGCGCCCGCTCGACTTGGGTTTTGGCGAAACGCGCCCGCGCCTCCAACTCATCGACTGAACGCTGCAAATCGCCATCTTCCAACCGGGCCAGTTCCTGACCGGCGCGGACTTGTGCGCCTTCGTCCGCTTTTAGCTCCATCAACCGCCCGGCGCTGCGGGGGGCAAGGGGGAGCATGACCGGCGGCTCCACCGTGCCGGTGGCGTAGACCGCGCGCACCGCCGGACCACGGGTCGGGTGGGCGGTTTCCACGGTGATCGGCCCAATGAACCGCCACGCCAGGAAACCGCCACCCGCCAATATGCCCAGCGTGATGAGTATCAAAAGAAAGGGGTGCCGTTTCATCCGGCCATGATAACTGTTTTAAGGCTACCCGCTACTTACGAGAGCATTTTCAAGGGGGCGGAATCCAGTAAGCTGCGATTGCCAAAAATGAAGTTACAACCAGAACAATCAGTTGCTTGCGCCGAAGGGAAGGCAAAGGGATTCCTAAAAAAGTGTACTGTCTATGCGGAAGTCTAGTCATTGATGGATCTCCTAAGCACCTATACAACGCAGCCTTTGGAGATTGTTTCTCGCTAGGGCCTCCAAGGTTCAAATCTAGGAGGCGTTTTTAACTATGTTTTGCTGTCAGTCAATCGCTCCGCCTCCTTGAGTTGATCGCGCTTCCCACTAGACTTGGGCTGAAATATTAAGACTCATCTTTAGACTCAGAGGATCATCAGACTGACCATTCTGCCTTGATCCAAGCTAAACAGTCTGAGCGTTTTCTGCCAATTCATGGCAACTGTGGGAGCATTTATGCAAAAAAACCGTCTGGAAGCGTTTAGCGATGGGGTGCTGGCCATCATCATCACGATCATGGTGCTGGAACTGAAAGTACCGCACGGAGAAGGACTTGAAGCGTTATACCCGCTTGCGCCGGTCTTGCTCAGTTACGTGCTGAGCTTCCTGTACGTGGGTATCTACTGGAACAATCACCACCACCTGCTGCACACCGTCAAGCGGGTCAAGGGCGGCGTCCTATGGGCCAATCTTCATCTGCTGTTCTGGCTGTCGCTGCTGCCGTTCGTCACCGGCTGGATGGGCGAAAACCACTTCTCGGCGCTTCCTTCAGCCCTGTATGGCGTGGTATTGCTGATGGCGGCCATTGCCTACTGGATTCTGACCCAGGCCATCATCGTGGCGGATGGTCCCGATTCGCTGCTGGCCAAAGCGATTGGCAAAGACCGTAAAGGCAATTGGTCGGTGGTTGCCTACGCCCTGGCGATTCCCCTGGCCTTCGTCCATCAGTCGATTGCTCAGGTCATTTATCTGGGAGTTGCGCTGCTCTGGCTGATACCGGATACGCGGGTTGAGAAAGTGCTGACTGAGGACTGACGCTATTTGCTTCGTGCTCACTCATGTCGTAACGCCTCAATCGGATCAAGTCGGGCCGCGCGGCGGGCCGGAAAATAGCCAAAGACAATGCCAATCGCCGCTGAGAACCCGAACGACAACAGATTGATAAAGGGATCGAACAAAAACGGCACCCGCATCACTTGCGCTAAGCCGACCGAGGCCAGCGCCGCCAGCGCGATGCCGACCAGTCCGCCCAGCGCCGCCAGCGCCACCGCTTCCACCAGAAATTGCAGCAGCACTTCCCGCTCCAGCGCGCCGATGGCCAGCCGGATGCCAATTTCGCGGGTGCGCTCGGTCACGGATACCAGCATGATGTTCATGATGCCGATACCGCCGACCAGCAAACTGACTGCCGCGACCGCACCCAGCAGCCCGGTCAGGACTTTGGTGGTGCCGGTCATGGTTTCTGCGATCTGGCGAGTGTCGAGGATGGAAAAATTATCGTCGGCGTTTTCCGCCAGCTTGCGCCGCTCGCGCAGCAACAGCCGCAGATCGGCCATGACCTGATCGGTGTCCGCGCCGTCCTGCGCCGACACCATCAGGCTGTTGACATCCTGCGTGCCGGTCAGCCGCCGTTGCAGGGTGCGCAGTGGGATGACGGTGATGTCGTCCTGATCCGTACCCATCGCCGATTGGCCCTTGGACGCCAGCACACCGATGATTTCACAGGAAAAATTGCCGACCCGCATTTGGCTATCCAGCGCCGATCCCCGCCCGAACAGTTGCTTGCGGATGGTCTCGCCGATCACGCACACGGCCTTACCGGCCCGCTGCTCGCCCTCGGTGAACAGCCGCCCACTCGCCAGTCGCCAGTTCGCCACCGCGAAATACGATTCGGTGCTGCCGGTGATGCTGGTCGCCCAGTTATTCGCGCCATACACCACCGTGGAGGAGCGGGTGGCAACCGGCGCGACCCCTTTGATGCCGCCGATCTGCCCGGCAATCGCTTCGGCATCAGCCACCTTAAAACGCGGGGCGGCGGAACCGTCGCGCATCGGGCCGAGCTGCTGGCCGGGCCGAATGATGATCAGGTTGCTGCCCAGGCTGCCGATCTGATCGGCGACCACGCGGGTGGCGCCGTTGCCGAGCGTGACCATCGTGATCACCGCGCCGACTCCGATCACGATGCCGAGGATGGTCAGAAACGAGCGCAGCAAGTTGCGGCGGATCGCGCGCAAGGCCAGTAACAGGCTGCTCCAAAACATCAGGTGTCCTCGCGGTGTCGATGGTCGGTATCGACCCGGCCATCCCGAAAGTGAATGATCCGCTTGGCGTAGTGGGCCATCTCCGGCTCGTGGGTGACCATCAGCACGGTAATGCCCCGGTCGCGGTTCAGCGCCACCAGCAAGTCCATGATTTCGTGACTGCGCTGGCTGTCGAGGTTGCCGGTCGGCTCATCAGCCAGCAGCACGGTGGGATCGGTGACGATGGCGCGAGCGATGGCGACCCGCTGTTGCTGGCCGCCGGACAGCTCGGCGGGCGTATGTTTTTCCCAGCGCAACAGGCCGACCGCATCCAGCGCCGCGCGTGCCCTGGCGTGGCGGGCGGCGCGGGCCTCACCCCGGTAGACCAGCGGCAATTCGACGTTTTCCAGCGCCGTCGTTCGCGCCAATAGATTAAAACCCTGGAATACGAAACCGAGATAATGCCGCCGCAACAGGGCGCGCTGGTTGCGCGACAGTTGTTCAACGTGCATCCCGCGAAAGCGGTACGCGCCTGCGGTGGGGCTATCCAGACAACCGAGAATATTCATGGCGGTGGATTTACCGGAACCGCTTGGCCCCATCACCGCCACAAAATCGCTCTGATCGATTCGTAAATCCACCCCGCGCAAAGCTTGAAACGCCGCCTGGCCCTCACCGTAAACCTTAGTGACGGCTTGCAATTCGATCAGCGGCGGCGGCTCGGCTGCGGCCGATGCGCTCATTTTGCACTGCTCAGGCTGGCGGTGATGACCGGTGTACCGACCGCCAGCCCCTCGCCTGAGACTTCGGTCATCCGGCCATCGGAACTGCCGACGGTGACCGACACCGCGACCGGTTGACCGTCGCGCAGCACCCAAAGCTGGCGCGGGCCGCTTTTTTTGTCGGATGCTACCCGCCCGCTGCGCCGCCCACCCATCCCGCGTGGCGGACGCGGCATCAGGCTGGCCAGCAGCCCGCCGCCGGGTTTCGATTCAACCTCTGTCGGCGGCGGGGTGAAGCGCAGTGCGGCGTTGGGAGCCAGCAGCACGTTTTCCCGCTCGGCAGTGACGATTTCGGCGGTGGCGGTCATGCCGGGGCGCAAACTCAAATCGTCGTTGTTGACCTTGAGGATGGTTTTATAAGTCACTACGTTGTTGACCGTTTCCGCCCCATAGCGCACCAGATCGATGCGGGCCGGATAGCGGCGGCTGGGGTAGGCGTCCACGGTGAAGGTGGCGGCTTGCTCCGGCTTGATCTGGCCGACATCGGCTTCATCGACATCGACTTGCAATTCCATTTGCGCCAGATTTTCCGCCAGTTTGAACAGCACCGGCGCTTGCAGGGACGCCGCCACGGTCTGGCCGGGATCGGCGGAACGGGTCAGCACCACGCCGTCGATGGGCGAACGGATTGAGGCTTTCGTTAAATCGGTTTCGGTGGTGCGCAGGGTGGCGCGGGTTTCTTCGACCGCTGCCCTGGCGCTGGCCTCATCGGCGATGGCGCGCTCCAGTTTGGCTTCGGCGGCTTCCAGTTCGGCGGGCGCGGGCACCTTGCCGCCGCTCAATTTGGCGACTTGCCGCAAGCGGCCGAGATTGGCGCGGGTTTCCTTGACGGTGGCGATGGCTTGCAACACTTTGGCTTCGGCCGAGGCCAGCGTGGCTTTGGCTTTGGCGATTTGATCGGTGAGTTTGGCGACATTCAGCCGGGCCAGCACCTCGCCTTTTTTCACCCGGTCGTTGTAATCGACGAACACCGCTTCAATAGTGCCGGACAGCTCGCTGCCGATGGCGACTTCATTGACCGGGGCCAGCTTGCCGGTCGCCGATACCGTAACCCGCAGACTGCCCTGAGTCAGTGGTTCGGTTTGATAGGGTGGCGCGGCCTGACTGTCGGCCTGGGCTTGGACATAGTAGTAGCCACCGAGCGCCAGCGCAGCGAGGACGCCGAGCGCCAGCAGCCAGCGGATGAGGCTGCCCACGCGGCTTTGCGGAGTGTCCACGCCGATGATTTTGGCCAATTCAGCATCGGCGGTATTGAGCGGGAGATTCACGATCAGTGTCCTTGAGCCGACGTGGCGACGGTCGCGGCTGAAGCCGACCAACCACCGCCCAGCGCCTTGTACAGTTGGATCAGGGCGGAAGCGTGTTCAGCCTGACTCGATTGCAGATTATCTTCAAGATTCAACACGCTGCGTTCGGTATCCAGCACGGTTTGAAAGTCGATGATCCCGGCGCTATAGCGTTGCCGGGCCAGAGTTGCGGCCAGCCGCGCGGCCTGCACGGCATCCACCAAATGCCGCTGCCGTTGCCGCGTATTGGCCAGGGCGGTCAGGGCGTTTTCCACGTCGGAAAATGCGTTCAGTACTGTGGACTGGTAAGCGATGAAGGCTTGTTCCTGCACGGCGGTTTGAATCTCGATCTGCTGGCGGATGCGCCCGGCGTCGAAAATCGGCGCGGCGATGCTGCCCACGATCCCACGCGCCAGCGCGTCAGCCCCGGCCAGCGCGCCGAGGCTTAAAGCGTCCAGGCTCAGCGAACCGCTGAGCTTAAAGCTGGGATATTGGGCCGCCTGCGCCACGCCGATCCGCGCCGTTTCCGCCGCCAATTTGCGTTCGGCGGCGCGCACGTCCGGTCGTTGGCGCAGGGTGTCGGCGGGAATGCTGACGGTCACCCGCGCCGGCACTTGCGGGATGTTTCTCGCCTCAGTCAGCCGCCCCGCCAGTGCGCCGGGGGTTTGGCCGAGCAGGATTTCCAGCCGGTGTTGGGCTTGCGCGAAACCGGTTTCGAGCGTCGGGATTTGGGCGCGGGTCTGGGCCAGATTGGCGCGGGCCTGCTCCACGTCCAGCGTGGAAACCAGACCGGCCTGCGCCCGCCATTGCGCCAGTTGCAGAGTTTCCGCCTGTGAAGCGACGTTGGCCTGAGCGATAGCCAGCCGCTCCTGATAAGCGCGCAGCTCCACATAATTCACCGCCACTTCGGCGGTCAGGGAGACTTGTACGGCGTAGAGATTCTCCGCCGTGGCTTCCAGATCAGCCTGGGCGGCTTCCTCGTTGCGTCGCAGCCCGCCGAATACATCCGGCTCCCAACTGGCGTCGAAACCGGCGCTGTACAGTTCGCGGGTTTTACCGGCGCCGGTCTCGGCGCTGCCTTTTGAGACATTGGCCGTACCGGAAGCGGTGACGGTCGGAAAGCGGTTGGTTACGACCAGCGCGCGGCGGGCGCGAGCTTCGCGCAGTTTGGCCTGAGCGGTACGGAGATCGAGGCTGGTTTGCAACGCCTGTTCGACCAGTTCAGTCAACACCGGATCGTCCAGTTGGCGCCACCAGTGGGCCAATTCCTCTGGCGTGGCCCGAACAAGCCCGACCCGCGCCGCTGCGGCGCTTTGCCATGTCGCCGGAGCGGTCGGAACGGGTGCGCTGTAGTTCGGCCCAACTGCCGCGCAGCCACCCAGCAGCCCAGCAATTGCAACTAATAACACCGTATCGCGCTGCCATAATGCGGCAGGTTTAGTGGCTGACCGCCAGCCAACGGCTGTTTTCAATATACGCTGCTCCGATTGCGGATAGACGGGCCAATTTCAGCCGAATAATTCGCCATGCTCCGTGAGGGGAGGCTGAATATGAAGACAACTATCTATCGGCAATGGTGCGTACCCTCGCCGCGAGCTGTAGGATGGAGTGCTGCCGAGCCGCTGCCGAGTAGGATAGTGATATGCCATCCCAACGGTTTTTTACCGGTGTCCTGCGGTTGGTAACGGGGAGATTATTTGTGATAAATACCCTGGCCCATCCCTGCTGGGCTTTTGGCCTCACTGGTGCCAACCAGGCTCCAACCTCGATATTGCGCAATCCCAAACAGCGCAAGGATCAAAATGCCGCTGATTAGATAGCTGCGGTATAGCATGGTTTCACCCGCTCCCTTTCCGGCCGATTAATCGTCATCATCGCTGTCATACTCATCGTTACTGGAGGGTATCGGATCGCTGTCCGCCCAGCGCGCCCGTTCGTAAGCGCGTGCCCGCCAGCTAAAGATCAGCGGAAAAATCAGCAAAGCGAGTAACGCGAAAAAGAAATTGCTCCAGCTTGGGGTATCGCGGAAGAAGGTAAAGGTGCAGGTGACGGTGGGGGAGTTGGGCGCTAATTCACCCTCAACGCTCAAATAATAAGTACCGGCTGGAATGCCTGAAAGCACCGCCAGATCCTCAGTACTGCCTTCGGACCAGGCGTCGCCTTCATCGATCCCCTGGTAGTAGCTGATCTCCTGGTTGATGGTATGACTGGCACCGCTATCGCGTTCGATCAGGGTCATTTCGAGATAGATCCAATTGTTATTGAGATTGGTCTGGGTACGAATCTCGATGTTGCTCGTTCTGCCACTGACGGTAAACGGTTCGCTGGTCAGCGCTTTATTCTGCGTACTGGCATCAAACAATAAGGTTTGTTGATGGATGCGCGCATTGCTGGACAAACTGATCACGATGATTTGGCCAATGATCAGCAAGCCTAAAAACAGCCAGCGGAGTCGGCGAAACTTGGGCCGTTGCGCTTCGTAGGGCGAAGGCTGGTTGGCTCCAATACCAATCCGCACCGGCAGGGTTTCTGCGATCTGAAAGGTCTTTTGAATCGTCTCCGGCTCGAGGTATTCGGCGCGCGACCAGACCATTTCCTTATCGGTGCGTTCCTGGCTCAACTGAAAGGGCGGGGCGATGTAATCGCTGATCAGGCAGCGCTCTCCCACTTGCACCCGCCAGTAAAACTCGCCGAGCACATAGCTGACTTCAGCCTCAGCCGTTTGGAATAACCGGTAGCTGTGTTGGTGAAAAGACGCGCGGCTATTGGCGCCGTAGCCGGTTACTAACGGCGGCTCGTTGAGGGTGCTCACCCAACTCCAATGGCCGTTATATTCCACCAACCAACGGAAGCCCTGTTCACGGTGAAAGAGCAGGTATTCACTCCATTCGTAATGGATGCCATCGACGCTAATCCGGCGGCGCAGATAGCCGATGACTTCATAATCGATATCCTCCAGGCGTCCGTGGGTGCCGAGCGCAATGACCGGCTCATAGTTGATTTGCGCCTTGAAGGTCGAGAGAATCCGAAAGTTATTATCGGTAATATCAATGATGGCCCCGCAAGTACCACACGCCAGGGACTCGGTATGACCTTTGGCCCGGACAGTCAGCGAGCTGCCACAGCCCGGACACTGGAACGCCTCGGCTGCAATCCCTTGATCGGGTTCCCAGCCAGCGGGCATCACTTGGCGTAGATGCGTCAATTGCAGGTCGTTGAAAGGCACCTGCTTACCCACAAACACCAGCGGCGGATCTTCGCTGTAATCAAGCGTTGCGAAGATGTTGCCCTGACCTTGCAGATCAACCACGGGCGCCTCGTAGCCCGCGCCGACCCGAATCGGTAATTCCCCTTCGCCGGCGATACAGCGGGCGGTTTCGATGTTACTGACCTGAAATAAACGGCCCTTGAGGGTCACGTTTTGCCCGGCGCGTAGCTCGGAAAACGGCGGCAGTGGCTCTGGGGGATGAATAATAAAGGTCAGGGCATAATTGCCCAAGGTTTCCCCAAGCCAACCGCCGCGCTGATTCTCAAACAGCAGATACCATTCGTTCCAAATCCCCTGGCCGTAACGCAGTTGGATACGGCCGACCACGCTAAACCGGGCCTTGCGATAAACGCCTTCCGTACCAAGCTGGATCGGGGAACTGTCGGGGAGCAATTCCGCCATCTTGCCGATGTTTTGCAACTCCAGATCGTGGCGGATCAGCGTGCTTTTACAGTAGGCGCAGATTGCCAGCAGCGAAACCGCTGACTGGAAGTTGACGGCGGCCCCACAGGAGGGGCAGTTGGCGGTTTTCATAAGCAGGTCAACATAGCAGGGAGTCAATTAAGGAAATGTAGATTTTATATCATCATCTTTATACCAATCTAACCAAAGCCCAGCAATTAGGGAAAGTTAGCAGCCAAAATCCCGGTCGTCACCTGAAAATCACATCAAGGCATCGGGAGGAGGGTGACAAGTTATCCACAAAAACTGTGGATAACTCTACAGCGAGCACTAGACCATAACCGGGACGACCAGAAAAAACCGCAGGTTGATATCAAAGGTACAAATTGATCAAAAAATACTCAACATGGATGGCAGTTTTATCGTCCCATCGAACACAAGTGGGCACAGGCCAAAGCTATCGGTAAAGCCCCAGAAATTTCTTCCATAAGAAGTCAACCGGTAAAGCCCCAGAAATTTCTTCCATCAGAAGTCAAACTGAAGAGACTTTTGTGGAGGACAGGATGGG
>APMI01001480.1_pt1 | contig 36646 bp, 26 predicted proteins | sample 667938 | NCBI WGS metagenome assembly APMI01 (sample SAMN01084076, study PRJNA167559) | wastewater metagenome | biome: Wastewater | place: Denmark: Ejby Moelle, Odense | collected 2011-11-28
GTAGATAAATCGTGGGCGGATTATTTTAACGGTCTCAAGGACACGCCTCATAAAACTTCACCTTCGTGGGCGCGTAAGGACTGGCCAGTTATTCAGGCGACAGAAAACCTTGCAATGCTTGACGGTAATTGGGCAGCAATTGAAGATAAGATTGCCAAGAAAATTGCTGCAAAGCCTGCGAAAAATGGCGCCGCACCTTCGACAGAAGAAGTGTTGCAGGCAACCAAAGATTCATTAAAAGCGCTTATGATGATCCGCGCATATCGCGCCCGTGGTCACTTGGCGGCAAATCTTGACCCACTTGGTCTAAACGATTTCCGTGAGCCACAGCCAGAACTTGATCCGGCAACTTATGGCTTCACTGCGGCGGATTATGACCGCCCAATTTTCATCGATAAAATCATTGGCTCGATGGAATATGCAACAGTTCGCCAAATGCTTGACATTTTGGGTCGTACTTATTGCTCTACCCTTGGTCTTGAATATATGCACATTTCCAATCCTGAGGAACGCGCATGGCTGCAAGAGCGTATGGAAGGCCCTGATAAGGGTGTTTCATTTACCCCAGAGGGTAAAAAGGCAATTTTGCAAAAAATTATCGAAGCCCAAGGCTTTGAGCAATTTGTTCATAAACGCTATCCGGGTACAAAACGTTTCGGCCTTGATGGCGGTGAGGCGTTAATCCCTGCGATGGAACAAATCATCAAGCGCGGTGGCAATCTTGGCATGGAAGATATGGTTCTTGGTATGCCACACCGTGGTCGTTTGAACGTTCTTTCTGCGGTTATGGGTAAGCCATATCACGTTATTTTCCACGAATTCCGTGGCGGTTCTGCGACACCTGATGATGTTGCTGGTTCGGGTGACGTTAAATATCACATGGGTGCATCTTCTGATCGTTCATTTGATGGCAATAATGTTCACCTTTCACTTGCGCCAAACCCTTCACACCTTGAAATCGTGAACCCTGTGGTTCTTGGCAAGGTGCGTGCAAAAATGATGCAAAAGCCGGTCGATCGTCCTGAACAATTCCGCAAAGTTATGCCGGTATTGCTTCACGGTGATGCGGCATTCGCGGGTCAAGGTGTGGTTGCCGAATGTTTTGCAATCACAATGATTAAAGGACACCGTACAGGTGGTACACTTCACTTTATCGTGAACAACCAAATTGGTTTCACCACTGCGCCGCGCTTCTCACGTTCAACGCCTTATCCTTCTGATGTGGCATTGATGGTGCAGGCGCCAATTTTCCACGTTAATGGTGATGATCCAGAGGCGGTGGTTTATGCGGCAAAGGTTGCAACCGAATATCGCCAAAAATTCGCAAAAGACGTGGTAATCGATATGTTCTGTTACCGTCGTTATGGTCACAATGAGGGTGATGACCCAACAATGACCAACCCGATTATGTATAATCGCATCAAAGATCAGCCGCCAACATTGGATATTTATGCCAAACGCCTGATTGCCGAGGGTCTTGTAACCCAAGAAGAAGTTGACAAAATGTATGCCGATTTTGCAACCTTCCTTGATGCTGAATTTGAGGCTGGCAAAACCTATAAACCGCAAAAAGCCGATTGGCTTGACGGCGTGTGGCAAGGTCTTGGCCTTCCAGAAGACGAAGATCGCAAAGGCGAAAAAGAAGTTTCTGCGGAAAAAGTAAAAGAGCTTGGTCTAAAAATCACTGAAATTCCAAAAGATTTCAACATCCATAAAACTGTTGAACGCGTGGTAAAAGCCCGCCGTGATGCAATTGAAACCGGTGAGAATATCGATTGGGCATTGGGTGAACACCTTGCATTTGCATCACTTCTTGACGAAGGTTTCCCAATCCGCCTTGCGGGTCAGGATTCTTGCCGTGGTACATTCTCACAACGTCACAGCCACTTTATCGATCAGGTAACTGAAAACCGTTATACCCCGCTAAATAACATTGGTGCAGGGCAGGCGGAATACGAAGTTATCGATTCGGCATTGTCTGAAGAAGCGGTTCTTGGCTATGAATACGGTTTCTCACTTGGTTCGCCAAATACCCTTTCCCTTTGGGAAGGTCAGTTTGGTGACTTTGCCAACGGTGCACAGGTGGTGATTGACCAATTTATTTCATCGGGTGAACGCAAATGGTTGCGTATGTCGGGCTTGGTAATGTTATTGCCACACGGCTATGAGGGTCAGGGTCCTGAACACTCATCAGCACGCCTTGAACGTTATCTGCAACTGTGCGCTGAAGATAATATGCAGGTTGTAAATTGTACAACCCCGGCAAACTATTTCCACGTATTGCGTCGCCAAATTCACCGTAAATTCCGTAAACCACTTGTAATTATGACGCCAAAATCATTATTGCGCCATAAAAAGTGCGTTTCATCAATTGCTGACTTTGGCCCTGGTTCTTCTTTCCACCGCGTATTGTGGGATGATGCCGAAATCAAAAAAGGCTCAACCATCGCATTAAAAGCGGACAAAGATATTAAACGCGTTGTTCTATGCTCTGGTAAAGTTTATTATGACTTGCTTGATGCCCGTGAAGCACGCGGTCGCGATGATATTTATATCCTTCGCGTTGAGCAATTCTATCCATTCCCTGCGCGTTCATTAATTAATGAATTATCACGCTTTAAAAACGCGGAAATGGTTTGGTGCCAAGAAGAGCCGAAAAATATGGGCGGCTGGTCATTTATGGAACCAAATCTTGAATGGGTCTTGAATAAGGTCGAAGCGAAATATGGTCGCGCCCGTTATGCCGGTCGTCCTGCATCTGCATCGACTGCGGCGGGCTTAATGTCTAAACACACAAAAGAATTAGAAAATTTCCTTTCGGAAGCATTGGATTAAGAGGATAAAATGGTTGATATTCTTACCCCTGCACTTGGTGAATCAGTTTCCGAGGCAACAATTGCAAAATGGTCTAAAAAAGCTGGTGAAGCTGTAAAGAAAAACGAATTATTGGTTGAACTTGAAACCGATAAAGTAACCCTAGAAGTTTTTGCTGAGGCTGATGGTGTTTTATCTGCCATCCTTAAGCCAGAAGGTGAAAACGTGGTTCCGGGTGATGTTTTGGGTCAAATCGAGGCGGGCGCTGCGGCATCTGCATCGGCTGCACCAGTTGCTGCACCAGTTGCAGAAGCACCAAAGGCGGCTGCACCTGCACCTGCTGCTGGTCATGCACCTATGCCATCTGCGGCAGTTATTCTTGAAGGTGCGGGCATTAACCCTGCATCGGTTTCTGGCACTGGTAAAGACGGTCGCGTGACCAAGGGTGACGCTTTGGCGGCGGCATCTGCACCGGCTGCACCTGCTGCTGCACCATCTGCACCACGTGCAACTGGTCCTCGTGAAGAGCGCGTGAAAATGACTCGCCTTCGCCAAACCATTGCAAAACGCCTTAAAGATGCGCAAAACACCGCCGCAATGCTTACCACCTATAATGAGGTGGACATGTCTGGCGTTATGGGCGCACGCAACAAATACAAAGACATCTTTGAGAAAAAACACGGCACAAAACTTGGCTTCATGTCATTCTTTGTGAAGGCGGTTGTTACCGCGCTTAAAGACGTTCCTGCGGTTAATGCGGAAATCGACGGCACCGACATCATCTATAAAAACTATTATGACATCGGCGTTGCGGTTGGTACTGACAAGGGTCTTGTTGTTCCTGTGGTTCGCAATTGTGATGAGCTTTCATTGGCTGGCATCGAAAAAGCAATCGCGGGTTACGGCAAAAAGGCACGTGACGGCGCACTTACTATGGAAGATATGCAAGGCGGCACATTCACCATTTCAAACGGTGGTGTGTATGGCTCTTTGATGTCATCACCAATTTTGAATGCACCGCAATCAGGTATTTTGGGCATGCACAAAATCCAAGACCGCGTAATGGTTGAAAACGGTCAAATGGTAATTCGCCCAATGATGTATCTTGCGCTTTCATACGATCACCGCATCGTTGACGGTAAAGAGGCGGTTACATTCTTGGTTCGTGTAAAAGAATGTTTGGAAAACCCTGAACGTATCTTACTCGAAATCTAGTTTTTTACCCAAAAGTTTAAGCTAAGCAAGCTAATTAACCCCCGTGAGGCAACTTGCGGGGGTCGTTTTTTATCTGCCCATTCATATCCATTATTGACAATGTGTAACAGCGATTATTTTGTTAAAAATAATTATAAATCAATTGGTTAAGTTGATTATTTACGCTTATTTTGTGCTGCCCAAAAAATGTTGACATTTGTTGACATTCCCCAAATTAACAGCGCCCAAAAACCCTGACATTTCCTGACATCCCAAAACCGCACAAATCAACCAGACCAAAACTAACTCAATATGAATTATAGTGCTGTTTAGACACGTGGGGATAAATTTGAGAATTATTAAAAATACGCATTTTATTTAAATTAATTTTAAGGTGAAGGATTTATAAGCAACAGCAGATTCATAGATTGCTTGTGATTATGCGCTTTAATATTTTTGTCTTGTTATTTTCTATTTTAACGATTGCTTCGTGTAATTCCCCGGAAAATACCAAGGCAATGGAAGAAGCATTTGAAGCAAAAATCAGCTTTTTTCTCGGAAATGACGAAAACGACGGAAGTAAAATTGATTTTACCAATACACTAATATTAAGTCCGACATACCAATTCAATCAACTTAAATGCGATGAATTATGTATGAATCTGCTTTATAGCGGGCAGGCACAACAGGTTGGAATTCTTAATAGTTACCGCAACAACATCTTATTCCTTGAGGGCGATATAAATAAAGATGTTTTTGATTTAAACATATTTAACTATAGGCATGATTTCAGGGTTTATCATATTGAAAAAATGGAATCCTGCCCCCCTGCCAGATATTTCGGTGGCATCATGCAAGGAGACCAATTTGAAAGAAACCAATCAATTGAAAAAACGGTTGCCTTGCAAATTGCCAATGGAAATTGTTTGATTGAAGAAAAGAAATCAATTGATTTTTTACGCGATGTCACGGTTTTAATTGATATTACCAATCAAGAAATCAAAAAACAAAAAGACCGTAACAGATATTTAATTGACCGATTGGAAGTATATAAACCGGATGGTTATGGCAATTTTAATAGAGTTATCCGCAAAACAAAGTTTACGGTAAGCCGCTTGCTGATGTTTGTTATTGAGGGTGAAGAATCGTTATTTTCACCTAATTCAATAAAAAAATCATCAGATGAAAGAAGTTTCTTAGATATTATCAAGTCCACCCTTGGGATTATAAGTTTGAAAACCGATGAAAACTCGCAGGATTTAACAATAAGCTTAATTAATATCCTGCGCAGAAATGCCGAACTTCAGGTTGCAGAGCATGAATTGATAGATGAGTATATAAGTGGTCTGAATAGTAAGAATTCGCTGAACGATAAAGATGAAGAACTATTGATTGCTTTGGTTGCTAATGATCATACAAAAACCGAATTGAATACATTAAAAGGCATAATCAACACAAATTCGGATAAGGATTTTCGGTTTCTTGTAACGGCAATTTTGGATAAAAAATTGAAATCCGGTTCAACAGAATCAGCCAACGAATTAGGTGAGATTTTCAAAATATTACCCGATGTCGCAATAATTGATAATAAAGAAAAGTTTCTGAAATATAGCAAGGGCAAACTTGATACCCAATACGGAACCAAAAATATTATTTCGAAATTGTACCTTTTCCCGCTTCAAGATACCAGGGATATTTTAAACGGCTATTTAAACAGCGACGATAATCTTCAAGATTTGGCGTTTATAAATATTTGTTTTTACGGACAACAAACAGGTGAATTTAATTACAAACTTATAGATTATTACAATAAGATTTATGCAGATGACACAAAGAATAAATACGAATTATTAAAGGCGATGGTTGCGACCGATACAATAAATAGCGTTGATACAGGCAAACTTAGTGAAAGCTATAAAGAGTTAATTACAAGGCTAATTCAACAAAAACAAAATGGTCAGGCTGATTGCAGTTTATTTTGAGAGCCCCATTCCCGCATAGCACCAATTCACATCCCTCTCTAAATTTTCATTTGCAATTAACTTTTCATCTGTTATAGAGGCGATGGGCCATCCTATCCCACCGTAGGACGCTCATCTGAAAGGATGATTTACATGACTGAAACATTGAATGCGGCAAAGCCCGCTGAATTACCTGCTGACGCACATTTTTCTTCTGGACCAACCAAAAAACGTCCAAACTGGTCAGCCACCAATCTTAAAACCGAATCACTTGGTCGTTCGCACCGTTCAAAACTTGGCAAAAACCGCCTTGCGCTTGCGATTGATTTGACCCGTGAGGTTTTGGGTGTTCCCGCCGATTATCGCATTGGTATCGTTCCTGCATCAGACACTGGTGCGGTTGAAATGTCACTTTGGTCAATGCTTGGACCAAAGCCAGTGGCTTTGCTTGATTTTGAATCATTTGGTGCGGGTTGGGTTACCGATGTTGTAAAACAGTTAAAAGTCGAAAATAAAGTTTTCAAAGCCCCTTATGGTGAATTGCCAAATTTGGCGGAAATTCCGACCAAAACCCATGACGTTGTTTTCACATGGAATGGCACAACTTCGGGCGTAAAAGTTCCAAATGCAGATTGGATTGCAGACGACCGCGAAGGTCTTATTATCTGTGACGCGACTTCTGCGGCATTTGCACAGGATTTGGACTATAAAAAATTAGACGTTGTTACACTATCTTGGCAAAAAGCCTTGGGTGGTGAAGGTGGTCACGGGATTTTAATCCTTTCACCGCGCGCTGTTGAACGTCTTGAAACCTATACACCGGCTTGGCCAATGCCAAAAATCTTCCGCATGACCAAAGGCGGAAAATTAATCGAAGGTATTTTCAAAGGCGAAACCATCAACACCCCGTCAATGCTTGCAGTCGAAGATTATATTGACGCACTTGAATGGGCGCAATCTTTGGGCGGCTTTAAAGGTCTTATGGCGCGTGCCGATGCCAATTTGGCGGCGGTTGAAAAATGGATTGCCAAAACCCCGTGGGTTGAAAACCTTGCTGCGGTTAATGAAACCAAATCAAATACATCTGTATGCCTAAAAGTGGTTGATGAACGCGTCACCAAACTTGATGCCGACGGTCAAGCAGCATTCGCCAAAGCATTATCATCTGTTTTGGAAAAAGAAGGTGCAGCCTTGGATATCGGTGGCTATCGCGATGCCCCTCCGGGACTACGCGTTTGGTGCGGTGCAACCGTTGAAACCAGCGATGTTGAGGCACTTTTACCGTGGCTTGATTGGGCATTCGCAACCGAAGTTGCAAAATTAGGCTAATTCCTGACACCCTTCAGTCGCTTTCAGCGACAGCTTCCCTCAAGGGAAGCAGTTAATTCCTTCCCTTGAGGGAAGGTGGTTCGCGAAGCGAAGCGGAAGGGTGACAGTTTCCAAATTTTTTTCCTAAAAAGAGATTCCATTATGACAAACAAAGTTCTTATTTCAGATAAAATTTCACAAGCTGCTATCGATATTTTCAAAAATCGTAATGTTGCGGTTGATTACAAACCAGGCATGACCAAAGAAGAATTAATCGCATGTATCGGCGAATATGCCGGTCTTGCAATTCGTTCTGCAACCAAAGTTGATGCCGATGTTTTGGCGGCGGCAAAAAACCTTAAAGTTATCGGTCGCGCGGGTATTGGTGTTGATAACGTCAATATTCCAGAAGCAACAAAACGCGGTGTTATTGTTGAAAATACCCCATTCGGTAACGCAATCACCACTGCGGAACATGCAATCGCGCTTTTATTCGCTGCGGCCCGTCAAATCGGTGCGGCAGACGTTTCAACCCAGGCCGGCAAATGGGAAAAGAACCGTTTCAACGGTGTTGAACTTTATAACAAAACCCTTGGCCTTATTGGTTGTGGTAACATCGGTTCAATCGTTGCTGATCGCGCCCTTGGCCTGAAAATGAAAGTGGTTGCATATGACCCGTTCTTGAGTGCAGAGCGTGCGGTTGAAATTGGCGTTGAAAAAGTTGAACTAGAAGAATTGTTCAAACGTGCCGATGCCATCACCCTTCACGTGCCATTGACCGACAAAACCCGTAACATCATTTCAAAAGACGTTATCGCAAAACTTAAAAAAGGCGTGTTGATTGTAAACTGTGCCCGTGGCGGTTTGGTTGACGAAGAAGCATTGGCGGAAGCCCTAAAATCTGGTCATGTTGGCGGTGCGGCATTTGACGTATTCACCACCGAACCTGCAAAAGAAAACCCGCTTTTCGGTTGCCCAAACTTTACCGCAACCCCACACCTTGGTGCATCAACCACAGAAGCACAAGAAAACGTTGCCCTTCAAGTTGCCGAACAAATCGCCGATTATTTGACCACCGGCGCGGTTACAAACTCTTTGAACACCCCATCAATCACCGCCGAAGAAGCACCAAAATTGAAACCGCTTGTTGAGCTTGCGAAAAAACTTGGCGCTTTTGCAGGTCAAGTGGTTGATAAAGACCTAGAAGCCGTTGAAATCGAATATGAAGGCGAAATCAATAAATTGAAAACCGCGCCATTAACTGCGGCAATTATCGCGGAAATCCTTCGCCCAATGATGGCAGATATTAATATGGTTGCGGCCCCTGCTATTCTTAAAGAGCGCGGCACAAGCTTCCTTGAAGCAAAACGCGAAACTTCACCAACCTATGATTCATTGGTTCGTGTAAAAGTTAAAACCGAAGGCAAATGGAGAACTCTTGCCGGTACTATGGTCGCTGGTCAGCCAAAAATCGTTGAAGTTAAAGGCATGGATCTTGAAGCACACTTCCACCCATATATGCTTTTCATCAACAACAACGACAAACCAGGCTTTATCGGCGCACTTGGAACCATGCTTGGTAAAGCAGGTGTGAATATCGCAACCTTCAACCTTGGCCGTGAGGCAGAGGGTGCAGACGCAATCGCGCTTGTGGGTATCGATTCTGATTTGCCGCAAAACATTGTTGATGAGCTAAACTCTATCGAGAATGTGCGCTATGCCAAAGTTCTAAAATTCTAAATTTAGTTATTTTGGCGAATTAGTGCGTCGAATGCGCTTGGCTGTATGTCCAATACAGCCGTCGCTTTTCTCCTGCTACTTCGCACAAACTAACAAAATTGATTAATGGTGGCGAATTAGTGCCTCGAATGCGCTTTGCCATATGTTCAAATAAATAAATATACCCTCCGACAAAATCGGGGGGTATTTTTTTGACATTAGCTTTGCATAATAAGGTTGAAACACTAATTTTAAAGGCATAAAGCCTGAGATATAAAAGTGCGAAAGAGAATTCCAATGACCAACAAAGACCCCAAACAAAACCAAAGACGCCAAAACACATTATTGGTGCGTGGTGGAACGCGTCGTTCGGGACATAAAGAAACCTCCGAGGCGATATTCCTAACCTCTGGCTTTGTTTATGATAGTGCCGAAGAAGCCGAAGCGCGCTTCAAGGGCGAGGTTGAGGGGTATTTATACGGTCGTTACGCCAATCCAACCAATACAATGCTTGAACAACGCCTTGCGGCATTAGAAGGTGGCGGTGGCGTTTGCCGTCTTGCGGCGTCTGGTATGGCGGCGGTTAATGCCGCACTTATGGCAAGTGTAAAAGCGGGTGATCATATTGTTGCGGGCAAGGCATTGTTTTCGTCTTGCCGTTATATAATTGAAACTCTTTTACCAAAATATGGGGTTGAATTCACGCTTGTTACTGGCTCAAACACACAAGAATGGGCGGATGCAGTAAAACCAAATACCAAGGTTTTCTTTGCCGAAACCCCTGCCAACCCAACATTAGAAGTCACCGACATTAAGGCAATTTCCGAAATTGCGCATAATGCGGGTGCGCGCCTAATCCTTGATAACGTATTTGCAACACCGCTTTTACAAAAACCGTTTGAGCTTGGTGCGGATGTTGTGGTTTATTCATTGACCAAACATTGCGATGGGCAAGGGCGCGTTCTTGCGGGTGCGATTATTGGCGATGAAAAATGGGTTACCGAAGAACTTGACCCATATCTTCGCCATACTGGCCCTGCGATGTCGCCATTTGTGGCATGGGTGGTGTTAAAGGGCATGGAAACCCTATCGCTACGGGTTGATAGAATGTGCGATAATGCGGCGCGTCTTGCCGATTTGATTGGTTCACACCCTGCGGCATCATTTGTTCGTTATCCATCACGCGATGATCACCCGCAAAAAGCGCTTGCGATGTCGCAAATGAAAAAAGGCGGCACAATTATCGCTTTTGAGGTAAAGGGCGGGCAAGAGGGCGCGTTTAAATTCCTGAATGGTCTTGAGATTGTTGATATTTCCAACAATCTTGGTGATGCAAAATCACTTGCCACCCATCCGGCAACCACCACCCACCGTTCATTAGAAGTGGCGGCGCAATTGGAATTGGGCGTTACCCCAGGTCTAATAAGGCTTTCAGTTGGTATCGAAGATATTGATGATTTGCTTGAAGACGTCAAAGCAGCACTTGATGGGGTGCTATAAGCAAAATTTGCTTGCCCTTATGCCGCTTTCGTTCCATTCATGAGAAATGGATATTCAGGCAATAATTGTCACGTTTAATAGTGGGCATATAATCGATAAATGCCTTTCAGCCCTGCAAGCGCAGGGGGTATCTGCAATTGTTGTTGATAATGCCTCAAGCGATAATACTTTGGAAGTTGCCGCATCATTCGGCGCAAAAACCATTGAAAACGGTGAAAACCTTGGGTTTGGCGTTGCCAATAATATTGGCGCAAGTGCGGCAAGTGCCGAATATTTATTATTCTTAAATCCCGATATTGAAATTGATGAAAGTATCAAAAACCTTGCGGCAGCGGTTAAAAATTATCCTGATTTTGGGATGATTGCGCCCAAAATTGTTGAAGATGATGGGCGGGTTTTTCTGCAACCACGGTCATTATTATCACCCGCCAATTTAAACGTAAAATCCATGCCATTGCCGAATGGAGATGCGTGTTATCCATTTTTATCGGGTGCATGTTTTTTAATGCGCAAAGCAGTTTTTGAAAAACTGGGCGGTTTTGATAAAAATATTTTCCTATTTTATGAGGATGATGATTTATGCCGCCGCCTGTGGGATGCAAAACTTCCACTAATTCACTGTGACGGTTGGCAAGCAAAGCACGGGCGCGGAAAGTCTAGTAAACCTAATCCCGACAATATCTACAAAGTTCGTTATCATATGGCGTATTCCCGCGCCTATGTGGCACGAAAATATGGTATTAAAACCAAACCCCTTGCCGATGTTGTGAAATTTGCCCTTAAATATACACTATCAATCCTAAGCTTTAACCAAGCGACAATGGCGCGTTATAATGGTAGCTTGATGGGAACATTAGACGGTATGAAGCATTAGGATTGCCAGCTTTAGGCAAAAAATGATTTTATTGAAAAGATGCCGGTTAATTCAAAACTTACTAAAACAATCTGCAGGCCAATAATTATATAAAGCACATCCATAAAGGAGTTTTTGCGTCTTTTATGGCGAAATAGGTGCGTACTAAGAAGTGCGCCTGGGCTTCCACCAATTAAGGCAAAGAATAAAAGGTTTGCTTCTGGTATGCGCCAGCCGCCATTAATTGCCGCTTGTTTGTCGGCATAATAGTTAAAGACGGTAAAAACATTGATGCCAATGAAATATATTAAAGCATAAAACATAGCAGTTTTTATAACGCCTATGTTTTAATTATCGATTATCCTACATGGTAAATTTAAACATATTATGGCGCAAATTATTTGCCCCCTCCCCACATTGTGGAAAGGGGGCATTATTTAACCCTAGCAAAATCTAAAAACTTTGCCTTTTTAGTTATCCTAATCGATTGTTTAGAATATCAATCAAATCCAATGCCGATGTTGAAATGATTGTACCAGGTGGATAAACGCTTGCTGCACCCATTTGTTTAAGGACGGGAATGTCATCCGGTGGAATAACGCCGCCCACAACAATGATAATGTCAGAACGGTTTAGTTTCGCAAGTTCTGAGCGTAATTCAGGGACAAGTGTTAAGTGACCCGCCGCCAAGGATGATGCACCAACCACATGAACATCGTTTTCAACCGCCATTTTTGCGGCTTCTTCTGGGGTTTGGAACAATGGCCCAAGCACAACTTCAAAACCCAAATCGGCATAGGCGGTTCCGATAACTTTTTGACCGCGATCGTGCCCATCTTGCCCCATTTTGGCGACCATAACTTTTGGTGGGCGACCGTATTTTTGGGTGAATGCAGCAACTTTTTCTTTGGCGGCAGCAAAGGTTTGCTCGTTTGCGCCAATGGTTTTTTCATAAATGCCGCGTGCCAATTGAGGCACTGCCTCGTGGCGACCATAGATTTTTTCCAAGGCATAGGAAATTTCGCCCACGGTTGCCTTGGCGCGTGCCGCGTCAATTGCCAACGCAAGCAAATTGCCTTTTCCGGTTTTTGCCGCATCGGTTAATGCCGCCAAACATTCGGTAACTTTTGCATTGTCACGCTCGGCTTTGAGGCGGGCAAGTTTTTCAAATTGCGCCATTTTAACGGCGGTATTGTCAACCTTAAGAACCGGAAGCTCATCTGGGATTTCTGGTTGGAAGATATTAACGCCAACCACCATTTGCTCACCTGAATCGATGCGGGCTTGGGTTCTTGCCGCGGCTTCTTCAATGCGCATTTTTGGAATACCCGCTTCGATGGCTTTTGCCATGCCGCCGGCTTTTTCAACTTCTTCAATATAACCCCATGCTTTGTCGGCAAGTTCTTGGGTTAGTGCCTCAACATAATAAGAGCCACCCCATGGGTCGATTGGCGTGGTGAAACCAGCTTCTTTTTGCAGAATAATTTGGGTATCACGCGCAATTTTCGCCGAAAAGTCGGTTGGAAGTGCGATTGCTTCATCAAGTGAGTTGGTATGAAGTGATTGGGTGTGTCCGTTAGCGGCTGCCATGGCCTCAATCGCGGTGCGGGTGATGTTGTTATAAACATCCTGCGCAGTTAGTGACCAACCAGAAGTTTGTGAGTGGGTGCGAAGCGGCAATGATTTTGGATTTTTTGCGCCCATGTTTTTGACGATTTTTGCCCAAAGCCCACGTGCCGCACGCATTTTGGCAACTTCCATAAAGAAGTTCATACCAATCGACCAGAAGAATGAAAGACGCGGCGCAAATGTATCAATATCCATGCCCGCATTAATACCGGCGCGCAGATATTCCATACCGTCTGCCAAAGTATAGGCAAGTTCAAGATCCGCTGTCGCACCCGCTTCTTGCATGTGATAGCCAGAAATTGAAATGGAGTTGAATTTCGGCATATTTTTGGATGTATATTCAAAAATATCGGCAATGATTTTCATTGATGGTGCAGGTGGGTAAATATAGGTATTACGCACCATAAATTCTTTTAAAATGTCGTTTTGAATGGTTCCGGTTAGTTTTGCAGGTTCAACACCTTGTTCTTCACCAGCAACCACAAACAATGCCAAAATTGGCAAAACCGCGCCATTCATGGTCATGGAAACCGACATTTGATCTAGTGGGATACCGTCAAAAAGGGTGCGCATGTCATAAATTGAATCAATCGCCACACCCGCCATGCCAACGTCACCAGAAACCCGTGGGTGATCTGAATCATAACCACGGTGGGTTGCAAGGTCGAATGCGATTGAAAGACCTTTTTGCCCTTGTGCAAGGTTGCGTTTATAAAATGCGTTGGATTCTTCTGCGGTTGAAAAGCCCGCATATTGGCGGATTGTCCAAGGTTGGCCAACATACATGGTTGGGTATGGGCCACGAATAAATGGCGCAAGCCCAGGGAATGTGTGGATATATTCTTGCGATTGAATATCGGCGGCCGAATATTGTGGCTTTACCGCAATTTCTTCAGGGGTAAGCCAGCTTTCACCGGTTTGGACAGGTGTTGCGGGTGCTTCTAAATCGTCAAAGCTTATTTCGGAAAAGTTTGGTAATTTGCTCATCATCTATCCCCTATAAGCCAGCTTCTTGAACTAATTGCCATGCGCTTTTGGCGATTTCACCGGTAAGGGTTTCAAAGCCATAAGCACCGCCCGCGGGGTCATTAACCCGCGCCAGATTTGATTCATTGGCAAGAACAATTTGTGTGTTACGGGCAAGACGGCGTGAAAAATCATCCTCTTTACCAATTTCATGGGAAAGTGTGGTTATAATATTTGCCCCGCCAATTGCCGCCGCAAATACCGCAACCGAGTTGCGCAATACGTTGGAATATGGGTCGGTTTCGGTCATCATTGCTTTTGAACTATAAGCATGAACCGACATTGGCGCATCAATCCCCGCCTTTGCGCATACTTTGGCCCAAAGGTTACGCAGGGCGCGCAATTTGGCAATTTCCACTACGTTTTCTTGGTTTACTGCTACTTTGAAAAGTAATGATTTGGCGATTTCTTGTGGGGCTAGGCCATTTTCTTCGCCCGCCTTTAATGCCTTGATGCCTTCGATAATTGCCGCAGCAACCTGTTCGGCGCGGGTTTTATTTTCGCATTTTGCATCGGCAACGAAAAAAGTGGTCTTGGCAAATTTGTCTTTAAATTCTTTGAATAATGCAATTGATGCCGCGTCAGCTTTTAGATTTAAAACCAACAATGCATCTTTTTGTTTTGCATCAGGGATTGCCGCAAATAATGATTTGGCGGTTTCAATGTCGCATCCATCAATTGCGATTGATGCCAAATCATAATGAATATTTTCAAGTAGGGTTTTGAAATCACATTCGCCAACTTTGCCCGTAAATTCAATTGAATTTACGCCGTTTTCAAGATCAACCAAAGCAGTTTTATTGGCGGCCTTTGCATCAACAATATTGACGATTTGGCGAATATCCCACGTGCCCTTAAAATCTTGTGGCTTTGTTGCAAGCGTGAACGCTTCTGGGCAATCGAAATATAATGGGTGAACCGCAACACCATCAGATGATTGCTTTTCCAATGTTTCCCATTCTTTTCCTTTTAGGGCTTTGGTGGCTTCGACTTTCCATTCTTCGACACCTACTGAATTGTGCGCGGTATCTGGGGCAAATGTAGATTTCACTTGTGTGCTCATATCAATATTTTAAAAAAGTTGTGCAAATTTTGCCGTTTCTCTTTAGCAGAAAAGGTGCTTTAGGGTATTATAAATAAGTCTTAATATGTCAAATAATAACATAAAAATCACTGTTTTTGCTGTTTTTGATATAAAACCTAGTTATATAAGTTGTTATAGGTAAAAAAATGCGACGCCATATAGACGCCGCATTAAAGAATCTCTCAATTCCTAGGTTGTAATCGGGAAATGATTGAGAGAGGGAAATATAATAAGAATCAGAAAATTAGATGCCCTAATTCAAATTATGGCTTCTAATCCGCCAATTGATTGAAAATTTCAAGTTTAGATTTAGCAATTGCAGCTATAAATTAAGATTTGCCAACAAAGAGCCATGTTTATAAGCTATTGTAATATAACGAAAATTTGGCAAGGTTTGGAATAAAAAGCATTTATCGAGACATTTTCAATCATGAAATATCACATTAAAAGGCAAAAAATTATGAATTAAACCCAAAACATCTATAATAGAGGACAAATGCGTGTCTTTTTTTGTTGAATTTTTCGGTATTAAATATTTTTGCTCTATATTGAGAATATTATTGGTATGTTTTTAAGCAAAGACAACCGATTTTAACTATAAATAAGTTGTATATATGACGCTACGTAAATTGCGGTAATTTACATTTAATTTGACATAAATTATGAGTAATTTCAGTTAGATATATTTAAGTATATGCTTAATATTTCTCTTCTTATTTTTCATTCAATTTGAATGAATATTTCGTCTTTTGTTTGTATTATTAAACGACACTTGGGGTTTGGGGTTTGTATAAATACGAATTATATGGTCGCTCTAGCGCCTTAATAGGCTTGGAGAAGCTTCAACCTGAGGGGCGAAGGTCACTTAAGGAATTAATTGTAGAAGTTGGCATCAACCCAGACGCAATAAACAATCCAGATTCATTCATCCCATACCTCCGTTTGTGTACTTTGCTTGAAATTGCATCAATTGAGTGGGAAAGACCCTATTTGGGGATTGAATTTACAATCGCGACAGATGAGTCATTTCCAACGGCTGGAAGTTTGGTTTTACTGGCAAAATTTCATAAAACCTTACGCTCTTTTATGACTGACGCGCTTGAATATTGGGAAATTCACACCAATGGATTTAATGTTGAATTAAAAGAGGAAATATCCCCGGGGCTTAGTACGCTTATTATTAAAAATAATTCGTTTTTAACGCCGCCCCGCCAAATGATACAACATGGTGCGGCAAATATTTGCAAACTAATCCGCATCATCACTAATCAGCACGATATGCGCCCTATTGAGGTGCATTTCATGCATGAAAAACAAAAGGCAGATGGCTTTGATGAACTAGCAGAACAAGCATTTGGTTGCCCCGTATATTTTAGTCGTGACCGGAACCAAATTTTATTCCCTACTGAATTCTATGAATATAAAATCCATGGTGCGCTTTCACTTTTTAACGGGATTTTGCGCCGCCTTATACAAATTCGCGTTGATGAGGTTGGTAATTATAGTTCAAAAGCCGCCGATATGGTTATTCACGCAATTCCCAATTTCTTTGGCACAGAATTTTGCAATTTTAATTCGGTTGCCGAAATGCTGGGAATTCATCCCAAAACTTTGCAACGAATGCTTGCGGCAGAAAACACAAATTTCAAAGAATTGCTAAGTTATGTACGGGGTGAAAAAGCCAAAGAAATGTTGGCAAGCACCGAATTATCAGTTGAATTAATCGCACAGTTTCTTGCCTATTCTGGTTCGGCCCCTTTTAGTTTTGCTTTTCGTAAATCTACTGGTTTTAGCCCGCTTGAATACCGCAAGCGTTTCAAACTATTATATTAATTCTTTCAAAAAAGTTTGAATATGCGCAAATATGAATCCTATATAAGATCTTCATCCCTAATTGGGCTTGATAAATTACAAGTGGCCGGGAAGCCAAGCGTAATTGAACTTATGCAAACTGTTGGTTTGGCCGCTGAAAGCCTTAAAAAACCCGACATGTTTATTTCATATCAAAGATTTTGCGAGTTATTGGAGCTTGCGGCGATTGAATGGGAAAAACCATGGCTTGGTTTTGAATTTGCGCTTTCGCTTGATGATTCTATCCCAACCCTTCCGGGGGCGGTTTTGGCGGCGCGGCTTTATCCTGATTTTCGCTCATTTGGTAAAGCGGCGATGGAATATTGGTCACTACATTCCACGGCATCATATGGAATATTAAACGAAGATTATGCGCCAGATAAGGTTTGTTTACGCTCTATCATGCCGCCATATATTTATAGATCGCGCCAAGAATCGCAAAGTGCGTTGGGGCAGGGGATGCGCCTATGCCGAAGTGTTTTGCGCCGCCCCGATGCCAGCCCGCTTGAAATTCATTTGGCCCATACCAAACAAAATGTTGACGGTTTTGAAGAAGTAACAAAGAAATTATTCGATTGCCCCGTTTATTTTGATATGGAATTTGACCAGATAATTTTCCATAAAGAAATGATGGATTGGAAAATTGCGGGTAATATCTCGGTCTTTAGTGGGTTTTTACGTAAATTCGTACAAAAGCGCTTTGATGATTCCAATCACTTTGAATCAAGTGCCACAAGAATGGTTTTAAGTGCAATTCCCAATTTCTTTGGAACCGATGGCTGCAACTTTGTTAATGTTGCTGCGATGCTTAATGTTCAGCCAAAGACATTGCAACGGCTTTTGGCGACAGAGGGGAATAATTTCAAGGATCTCTTTCTTTTTGTAAGGGTCGAAAAGGCAAAAGAATTATTATGCACAACCAATTTACCGATTGAGCATATTGCAAAATTCCTTAATTATGTTGGCGCGGCACCCTTTTCATTCGCCTTCCGCCGTGAAACCAATTATAGCCCGATGGAATATCGCAAAAGATTTGCCGCAAATTATTAAAAAAGCCGCCCGTTAAGGCGGCTTCTTTGTATCTTATTTCTCAAACATATCACCATAGCGTGGTAATTTGCGGGTTTTCCAATGACCGCGGTGATATGCATCAGACATGATTAGCGGCACAACAGTGGTTGCTTCGGCATAAACCATTTGTTCCAACGCCACAGAAACTTTGCCCCAAGAGCAAGCTTCTTTAAGGGTTGAAGATGAACACGCGCCATCACGAACATCGGCAACAGTAATTTGCACCGCATAAGCGTGCATTTCAGCCTCGATACCAAGGATTTCTGCGCATACAACAGTGTCTTGCGCAAAGTTTTTCGGCACGCCGCCGCCAACCATAAACAGACCGGTACGACCTGCTTTAATCTTAATGTCGGTCAATTCGCGGAAATCAGCGATTGAATCGATTGTCATATATGGCTTGCCCGCTTTCATGCGTTCAACTTGGTGTTTTACAAGACCAAAGCCCGCAGAAGAATCGGTAAACGCAGGGCAGAAAATTGGAACGCCCATTTCATAACAAGTTTGGATTAATGAACCGGCTTTTTTGGCATTGCCATTTGCAAGCCATTTACCCATTTCTTTGATGAACTCACGTGAAGAATATGGGCGTGGTTCAAGTGATTCAGCAATTTCATAAATGGTTGAATCACATGCTTGAAGCTCTTCTTCATCGATATAGGTATCGTAAATACGGTCAATATAAAGTGAACGTAGGGTTTCATCATCAGGGATTTCAAGCGCTTGGTAGTGGCTAAAGCCCAATGCTTCAAAAAAGTCCATATCAATGATTGATGCACCGGTTGAAACGATTGCGTCAACCATGCCATTTTTCACCATGTCACGATAAACGTGCATACAGCCACCGGCAGAGGTTGAGCCCGCCAAAGTTAACCAGATAGAGCAAGTTTTGTCTTCTAATGCTTGGTTAAAAATGCTTGCAGCGCGCGCAGTATCGCGTGAAGTGAATGACATTTTGCTCATGGCATCGATAATTGGACGTGCATCATATGAGGTAATATCAACATGCTCGACTTTTGTTGCCAAAAGTTCGGCTTTACGGTTATCAGTCATTTGGGGTTTAACCTTTCAATATAAATTATGCTTTTGCTGGCAAATTATGCTTCGGTTGTTAGTATAATTTTATCAGCCTCATCAAACATGGAGACATGTGGAAGATCGTTTGAAATAACTTCCAAAGTTTCACCAAAGCCGTTGAAGCCGGTTGTCATGGCAACACCATATGCGCCAAGCATCATAAATTCAATATAATCACCCTCTTTTACATCTTCATGAAGGTAATATTCGGTTTGCAATGCATCAATCGAATCACAGGTTGGGCCATAAAGTTTGAATGGCTTCATTTTGCCTTGAAGTGTTTCATCGGCACGGATGTGTCTGGTTTCAAACGGCCATTGAACATGGGTTGCGTCAAACAAATTGCCATATGCGCCATCATTCAGATAAACCATATCGCCTTTTACAAGTTCAACGCGGGTGATGATGCTTGTGGCTTCGGCAACCAATGCGCGGCCAGGTTCACACCAAAGTGAGCAGTTTTCAGTAACCGGCATCGATTCAAATTTTTGCGCGATTAATGACATATATTGTTTCATGTCAGGTGGGTTGATACCACGGTAATTCACGGGGAAACCACCACCAACATCCAAAATATCAATCACAACACCGGCCTGAATAATCAATGATTTGGCGGCATCCATTGCGCGGACATAGGCATGTGGATCCATACATTGTGAACCAACGTGGAAACAAATCCCCAAATCTTCACGGGTTACAGCACGCGCGGCGCGCAATAATTCGACCGCTTCGTCACCTTTGATGCCAAATTTTCCGTCCAAAGAAATTGAAGACGAAGTATTTGAAACCGATAGGCGGATTAAAAGGTTCAAATCATTTGCATAGCCAGTTGCTTCACGGATTTTTTCAAGCTCTGCCATCGAATCAAGTGAAAAGGTGCGAACCCCAAATTCATGATAGGCGCGTGCAATTGCATTGCGGTTTTTAACCGGATGCATGAATGCAAGATTTGCACCCTTGAAACGGTTATAAATCAACTGAATTTCGTTGATAGAGGCAACGTCAAAATTACGCACACCTGCTTCCCAAAGGGTATCAAGTACCCAAACGGAAGGGTTTGCTTTTACGGCATATAAAATGTCGCCCGCGAAATTACGCAAAAACCATTTTGCAGCACGTTTCACAACATGTGGACGGTTTGCCGCCACAGGAACATCAGGTCGCAATTTTGCAACAATATCAATAGCGTTGTTAAAGTGATTCATCGCTGAACCCCCCTTAAAAGCAAATGCGCAATTGGGGGTTGACGACCCACGCCTGCACTATCAAACTAAAAGCCCGAATTAAATCGGACAACGAATTTGCGGCGTTAGTCGGACATGCCAGAGGTATAAAAACCTCCAAAATGTTGTCAGGTCCACCTAAAAAACAAGTTATTTAGGTGTTAGTGGACTGGATTGCTGTTTCCAGGTCCGCCGGAACTGTGGCGTATATACGTTGTATTTTAAAAATTCAATAATTTTTGCAGCAAATTGGTTCTCATAATGCAAAAATTTTTATAAGCCCTGTGATATAGGGCTGCAATCAAAGGCATTTCAATGAACGACAATAGTCAAATAATTATCATCGGCGCAGGTCAGGCGGCGACATCTGCGGCAAATAGCTTAAGACAAAATGGTTTTACGGGTGGGATAAAGATTTTTGGGAATGAAAATCTTGCGCCATATCAACGGCCGCCGTTGTCAAAGGCATATATGTTGGGCGACACAAATGTGGAGCGTTTGCAATTCCGCTCTTTGGATCAATGGCAGGGTGATAATATTGAAATCCTACCCGACACTGAAATTGTAAAAATCAATGCAAAGGAAAAATTCATTTCCGACATTGATGGCAATTTCCATAATTATGATAAATTAATTATTGCCACCGGTTCACGAGTGCGAAAATTAAATATCGCTGGCTCAAATCTTGAAAATATCTTTTATCTAAAAACCCTAAAGGATTCGGATGCCATTAAGGGGCATATGGTTGCGGGTAAACGAATCGCCATTATTGGTGCGGGCTATATCGGGCTTGAGGCGGCGGCAATTGCCAAAAAATTTGGTTTGGAAGTTCATGTTTTGGAACTTGCACCACGGGTTTTGGCCCGCGTTGCCAGCCCTGAATTATCAGGCTTTTTTGAACGCCTGCATACAGAACGCGGCGTGCATATTCATACAAATGTGCAGGTTGCAGGTTTTGAGGGTGACGATAAATTAAATGCCGTGCTTTTAGGCGATGGTACAAAAATCGAATGTGATGTTGCACTGGTGGGGATTGGTATCTTGCCGAATGACGAACTTGCCAAGGATGCAGGTCTTGTTTGTGAAAACGGGATAAATACCAATAGCTTTGCACAAACTTCGGACCCAGATATCTATGCCTGTGGCGATTGTGCAAATCGTGAAATGGGCGATAAAAGAATGCGTATCGAAAGCGTGCATAACGCAATTGAACAAGGTAAAATTGCCGCCACACACATTATGGGTGCGCCAATGCCAAAACTGGAAAGCCCGTGGTTTTGGTCGGATCAATATGAAATTAAATTGCAAATTGTTGGGCTTTGGAATGATGCCACACAATCAATTGTTCGTGGTGATATGATGCAAAATAAATTTGCCATTTATCACCTTGATTCTGAAAACCATGTTTTGGCGGTTGATGCCATTAATTCACCACCTGATTTTTTGGTGGGAAAACAATTGGTATTTAATAAAACAGCACTTGCGCCGGAAATAATTAGTGATATTGCAATTCCTGCAAAAGAGTTTTTAAAGAATATAGTTTAATACGGATTTTATCATGACCGAGATTACATTCATCGAACATAATGGCAAAGAGCATAAGGTTGACGCTGCTGGCGGTGGCTCGGTTATGGAGGCTGCGGTCAAAAACAATATCCCTGGTATTGATGCCGATTGTGGTGGTGCATGTGCATGTGCGACTTGCCATGTTTATGTTGACGAAAAATGGCTGGATAAAATCAACCCTATGGGTTCAATGGAAGAATCTATGCTTGATTTTGCCGAAAATGTGCAGCCGAACAGCCGACTTTCATGCCAGATTGTTGTTAACGAAGACCTTGAAGGCTTGGTTGTAACCATTCCTGAAAGTCAGGGTTAATTAATCTAATAAGAATTTAATCGTCATATGTGTGCTGCTTGGTGAGGCAACGCAATTTTTTGTTGCGGGATAATATTTCATTGCCCGCACTTTGTTTTCCATAAATTCCCCACCAAATATTGGGTCTGAAACGGTTAAATTAACATTTGTGACATTGCCGTGTTCGTCAACTTGTATATCGGCAATCACGCTACCGCTAATGTTTTTGCTTAAAGCTTGTAGAGGAAAACTACTTTCAACATTAAATTGGGTTCTTGGATACGGAGGGGAATCTTCGATTATGCAATCAAATTTTTCAATTTTATCATTACCTGACGATTTATAATCCCCCTTGGCTTGGGAATTAGCAATCTCATAGCGTGCCTTTAATTTAGAAAATTTATCACCAGTTGGTGTTCCACTCATTGCCCTAAGAATAATCTCATGATTTTCAATGCTTTTAATAAAATTACCAGCTTGAGTTAGTTGGGCATAATTATATTTTGACAAGAAGTTTTTATTAATTTCCGCATCATAGTTTTTGATATATTTGCCAATTTTTTGGATTTTTGCGTCTTGTATAAGGTGATAATCTGCTGGATTTTTGCCAATTAATGAAAGGCAATTATTAAAGCTGTTTACAAAAAAATCAAAATTTTCAAAGAAACCGGAATCTACATCTGCATCGTCCCATTCCATGATTTCTTTGGCATAAATTTTTTCAATTTCGGAAAGTTTTGGTTCAACCCAATCTGGAACTTCAAAATTCTTATTTTTTGCATTCGTAGTTACAAATTCATCTAAATTTTCATTAAAGCTGTTTGCCGCCATTGCCGAATTAAAAAATTTTGTCTGTGGCAAATGAAGAAAACACGAATAATAAAATCCCCGCAATTTATCGCTTTTAATGCCATCAGCTTTAACATGATTATATGGGATTTGCTGATATGGCAAAGGCTCATATTTATATTTATAATTATTTTGTACTGGCTGTGGATTTGTGAAATTTTTCGGAGTTTCAATATGCGGAACCGAAATTGGCGGTGTTGTTGACGGCATTCTAACCGGTGGCGGAGGGGTATAGGTGGGGGCCTTATATTGACCAATTGATGGTCTTGAATATGGTGGCGCAGCAAATGCTTGGGTTGAAAATAATAGACCAAAACCAATTAAAAAATATTTGCGCATAATGCCCCCGAAAACACACTCTTTTAAACATAAAATTGTGTAACAGACAAGACAAAAGGCACTTCAATCGAAGTGCCTTTTTAAACTTTTATGCAAGGAGTTTTTGGAAACGACGCTTTTCAAAAATTCCTTTCAACCTTGTTCCACCCGACCAAGTGAGCGCGAATGCGCGAAGGCGGGGGCGGTGAATTAATATACCCGTGCCTTTGGCGGAATGGTTTTGATTTCGTCGGTCATGGTGTTCATATGAACCGGACGATAATCGATTGAAACCTTGCCTGTTGGGATGTCGATTGATGCTAGTGTATGCTTCATCCAATTTTCGTCATCACGATTTGGGAAATCCTCATGGGCGTGTGCACCACGTGATTCATGACGGTTTTCCGCACCATGCATGGTAACAACCGCTTGCGGCAACAGGTTTTGCAATTCAAGGGTTTCCATAAGGTCGGAGTTCCAAATCATTGTGCGGTCGGTTGTGCCGATGTCGCCCATTTTGCCATAGGCAGCGTCAATTTTAACCTTACCTTCGGCAAGTGATTCAGAAGTACGATAAACCGCGCAATGGTTTTGCATGATTTTTTGCATTTCAAGGCGAAGTTTAGCGGTTGGAATTGAACCTTTTGCATGACGTGCCGCATCAAGACGTGCAAGGTGGGCATCGGTTTGGCTATCTTTAATTTCCGGTTGTTTTGCACCGGCTTTAAGAGTTTCACCGCAACGAAGACCAATCGCACGACCGAATACCACAAGGTCAATCAATGAGTTTGAACCAAGGCGGTTTGCACCGTGAACCGAAACGCATGCCGCTTCACCGACTGCCATAAGGCCTTCAACAACTTTATCAGGGTTGTTGCCGTCTTTGATAACCACTTCACCAAAGAAGTTGGTTTGGATACCGCCCATGTTATAGTGAACGGTCGGCAATACCGGAATTGGTTCTTTTGTAAGGTCAACACCAGCAAATACTTTTGCAGATTCAGAAATACCAGGCAAACGTTCATGAAGGATTGCAGGGTCAAGGTGATCAAGGTGAAGGAAGATGTGGTCTTTATTTTTACCAACACCACGACCTTCACGAATTTCCATTGTCATCGCGCGTGAAACCATGTCACGTGGGGCAAGGTCTTTTACCGATGGTGCGTAACGTTCCATGAAACGTTCACCATTTGCGTTGGTAAGGTAGCCACCTTCACCGCGTGCGCCCTCTGTGATTAGGCAACCTGCACCATAAATACCAGTTGGGTGGAATTGTACGAATTCCATATCTTGAAGTGGAAGGCCGGCACGAAGAACCATTGCGTTACCGTCACCAGTACAAGTATGTGCAGATGTACAAGAGAAATAAGCACGACCATAGCCGCCAGTTGCCAATACGGTGCGTTGTGCGCGGAAACGGTGAAGTTTACCGGTTGCAAGTTCCCATGCGGTTACACCACGAATAACGCCGTCTTCATCTTTAATAAGATCAAGTGCGAAATATTCGATGAAGAAATCAACATCATATTTCAATGAGTTGCCGTAAAGAGTGTGCAACATCGCGTGACCAGTACGGTCAGCCGCCGCACAAGTACGCTGTGCAGGAGGACCATTACCGAAATCAGTGGTCATACCACCGAATGGACGCTGATAAATTTTGCCTTCTTCGGTACGAGAGAAAGGAACGCCCCAATGCTCTAACTCATAAACCGCAGCCGGTGCGTTACGGGTAAGGTATTCAATTGAATCTTGGTCACCTAGCCAGTCTGAACCTTTTACGGTGTCATACATGTGCCATTGCCAATTATCGGGACCCATATTTGCCAAAGATGCCGCAACGCCGCCTTGTGCCGCAACAGTGTGCGAACGGGTTGGGAATACTTTTGTGATACAAGCGGTTTTTAGACCCTCTTGCGCGCAGCCCAAAGCCGCACGAAGACCAGAGCCACCAGCCCCAACTACAACAACGTCATAAGTATGGTCATTCCATTTATAAGCCGTGCTCATTGACCTATGCCCCCAAATATAATTTTAAAATTACGAAAACACCAAACATCGCAACCAATGCCGCAAACAATGTAGATGCAAGCATAAGCAATAATTTAGTGCTGCCTTTATGGATATAATCTTCGATTACCACCTGCACCCCAAGACGGAAGTGACCAGCACCCGCAGCAATAACAACCGCCATTGTCGCGGCATTAAGTGGGTTGCGGAACCAAACTCTCAAGCTTTCATATGAAAGATTGGTAGTGAATACCAAAGAAGAAAAACAAAATACAAAGCCAACTAAAAGTCCAACCGCAAGTGCGCGTTGTTGGATAACATGTTCGGTTCCGTGTCCAGATGCACCTTTACCAAGGGCTTTTTTCATCGGGGTACGAAGGTTTTTTGCGCTATTCATATATGCCCCCTATTTCGCCAATGCCTGAAGTGCCAGCAAGAACATGCCAATGCCACCCAAAATGCCAAGAATAATTGCCGCCCATGCGGTTTTGCTTGCCACTTCTTTGGTAAGGCCAACACCAAGGTTGAACAACAAATGGCGGATGCCATTAATTATGTGATATGAAATTGCAAGTGCACTTCCTAAAACCACCAAAAGCCCTAATGGAGAACCAATAAGTCCGGTGAATTTTGCATATGCCTCTGGGCCGTTTGACAAACAGCAAACCCAAGCAATTAGAAGAATCATGCCAACAGTGTTACCAACACCGGTTACACGGTGCAAAATTGAGCTGGTCATTGTGACGTGCCAACGCCAAATTTGCAGGTGCGGCGAAACGGGTCGCGTGTTTTTTTGTGATTTTAGTACTTCGGTCATTAGGTGATACCCCAGTTTTAAACCCCAGTTTTAATCCTAGTCTTATATGCCGGAATTTTAGTCAAAGATAACAAAGATTGTTCAAATATACGTTTGAAACGCATTTTGCCTTTACATACTTTGACCACAAAATCCAATGCCCTTTAAATTAGACCTTAATCTTATTTTGGTTCAGTTTAAAGCATTAGGAACAAAGAAAATGCGGCACTTTTGACTATAAAATCCCTGAACGTTACCCCTATTAATATTTTTTTGGGATTGGTCAATCCCTTAAAAAGGATAAGAACAATTTATTAGCAAGAAATAGTACATAGTTAAACAAGTGAAATCGTTTACACATTCGCCAAAGCCATTAATGATAGCTGAATGATTGATTACCAAAATTAAAGAATTTAATGATATGAATAGTATGATGAAAATTTTGATTATTGAACCTGGCTTACCGCCTGCACCGTTAAAAGCTGAAAGTGGATTTTATCCAGCAATGTTTAAACGCCTTGTATCTAGCGAAATAAAAGGTGCGCATTTTGATGTTTGTTCGGTAATTTGTGGCGATTGCCTTCCTGATGCTGTTCAATATGATGGCGTGGTTATTTTGGGTTCGCCGCACTCCGTATATGAGGATTTACCGTGGATTAATGAGCTGGTGGGGTTTGTGCAAAATGCCGCCAAGCATAAAATCCCACAAATCGGTATTTGCTTTGGACACCAATTAATTGCCAAGGCAATGGGTGGTCATGTTGCAAAAGCACCGCAAGGCTGGGGAATTGGGCGGCATTCATATGAAATTGCCCATGAAAATATTGGTGAAATCTGTCCTGTGGTTTGTAAAAGCAAAAAAGCATTAAATCTTTTGGTTTCGCATCAAGATCAGGTGCTTGAAAAACCAAGGGACGCAAAAGTGGTCGCGGGTTCTGAATTTACACCAAATGCGGTCCTTCATTATGAGGCGCACAATATAATTTCATGCCAAGCACACCCAGAATTTACGCCATCATTCGCCCACGAATTAATTGCCTCTAGGCGCGGTACGCGCTTCCCAGAGGATTTTGCCGACAAGGCTTTGGCGGATATTAATGAACCAGTTGATGGGGAATTGGTTGCGCAAATTTTTGCCAGCCAGCTAAAGACGGCACACGAACAGCGTAAAGCCGCCTAACTTAGCGTGCATTTATAACGCTCTACTCCATCGGATGATACGAGTGTCTTTCCATTGGCGGAAAGAATAAATTCATATTTTTCTTTTTTTTCGCCATTTTCTGTATGAACATCGGCATCGATATAAAGCGCGCGACCTGCAAGCTGTAATTGGCTTGGGTGTGCTAATTTGTTTTTAAAAACGAGTTGATTTTCAAGAATATTAACTTGATAATCATCGAATTTATCTGAACAATTTAATAAATCTCGTACCCATCTTCCTTGGAATGCGGGTGGTATTAGGTTGATATAAACAGGTTTTGCGTCGCTTGAATCTGCGCCTTTTACCTTGGAACAGCCAGTGTAAACCAATGGCATTGCCAAGGCAAAAAATGCCATAATAAATTTATTCATCGCATACTCCATGCCCAAAGTATGGCGTTATTGGAATATTAAATAAATTTATTTTTATATACATGGAATAAAAATTCCATAAATTATGGAAACACTGCCAACGCAGTATCAACCAATTTGTATAATTCATCACGGTTGGCACCAGTTTTGGCCTGAACAGCAATGCCATGCTTTATCGTTATAATGTAAATCGCCAAAGTTGTTGAATCTGTGCCCGCCGGCAAATCACCGTCAATTATTGCGCGTTCAAAACGTTTGACTAATTTATCCTGATTTGCTTTGCGCAAATTTGCCATAAATGCCGATTGTTTTTCCGCGTTCGGGCTTGTCACCAATGCCGTCTGCACCAAAAAGCAACCTTCCGGCAATTTATCATCACCAATCAAATCAATTTGATTGATTAAAAGTGCCTTTGCCGCCGCACGCGCGGTGGGCAATTCAAGAATTTTATCATATTGCTGCCCGAAAATTTCATTATATAGGCTTACTGCTTTGTAGAATAATTCTTCTTTATTCCCAAAAGCAGCATAAAGTGAAGGGACATTAATACCTATTGTCCCCGCCAACATATTAATTGATACCCCTTCAAAGCCATGTTTCCAAAACAATTGCATGGCCGTTAAGAGCGCTTCATCCTTGTTAAATTTTCTGGGTCTACCTTTACCTAATTTGGCTATCATAATATACCTCGACCTTATTGTTGCGCCGAAAATACTATTTAAATTCACTTTAGCTAGTGCTAATATGGTCGCAGGTAGAAAATTTTGCTGGTAACTGGCGGAAAACAAAGTGATTTTACTACTAAAGCATAGGGTCATGCTTTAAAAATTGGGTTTTCTGCAACATTGATATTGAAAAACTGGCAATTTAATTCCACAAATAAATATGCCTGAATTGCCAGAAGTTGAAACTGTTTGCCGTGGTCTTGCCCCATATCTTGTTGGTGCAAGGATTGAGAATGTCACCTTGAGCGCGCATCGACTGCGCTTTGAGTATCCGCAAGGTTTTGTTCAAAGCCTGATTGGGCGCACGATTACTGCTGTTCGGCGGCGTGCGAAATACATAATTGCCGAACTTGATAGCGATCAAAGTGCGATTATTCACCTTGGCATGTCTGGTCGCATCACATTGGTCGGCGATGGGCAGGCGCTTTCATTTGATTCTTATCTTTATCAAACCGGTGAAAAAGCCAAGCATGACCATGTTAAGCTTGATTTGTCCAAAGATGGAAAAACCTTTCAACTTGTTTATAACGATCCGCGCCGTTTTGGGCTTTGGGACATTGCGCAAAAGGCGGATATTGACACGAGCAAGCATTTTGCCCACCTGGGGCCAGAGCCGTTAGCGAGTGATTTTAACGGCAAAAAACTTTTGGCACAAATTGGTAAAAAGGCGGCGCCAATTAAACTTGCACTATTAAATCAAGAAATTGTGGTTGGGCTTGGCAATATTTATGTTTGTGAGGCATTGTTTATGTCCCACATCCATCCCGAGCGACCGGCAAATTCATTAAGCGTCAAAGAGGCTGATTTATTGGTTGAAAACAGCAAGAATATTTTGCTGCGTGCGATCGAGCAGGGTGGCTCAACCCTACGTGATTTTCAGCATGCGGATGGTAATCTTGGTGGGTTTCAAAACCACTTTTTGGCATATGATTGCGAAGGTAAAGATTGCACTACGCCGGAATGCAAAGGTAAAATCACCCGTATCGTACAGGGTGGACGTTCAACATTCTTTTGCCCCGAATGTCAAAAATGAATGCCAAAAATAATTTTACCGATATGCTTTCCGCCTAGTTTGCGGCGCGAACGCTAATGCCGCTATTGGCGACATTAACACCGTTCATTGCACTTCTTCTCAAATTATCAACCCGTGAAACCTGTGCCTGAAAATTGCGATAATCAGTTCCGGCAAGGGTTTTTCCATTTGGAACCTGCGCCGACATTGGGTTTAATGGAGATCCATTTTTACGAATTTCAAAGTGCAAATGTGGACCAGTTGAACGACCCGTATTGCCGCTTAGGGCGATGGTTTGCCCCTGCTTAACCCGGTCGCCAACGCTTAGACCCGATGCAAAACGTGAAAGGTGACCATAACGGGTTGACCAACCATTGCCATGGTCAATGTCAACAACGTTACCATAACCACCCATAATACCCGCACGTGTAACAACACCATCACCAGCCGAATAAACCGGTGTGCCAGTTGGGGCGCCAAAATCCACGCCTTCGTGCAATTTGGTATAGCCAGAAATCGGATGTACGCGATAACCAAAGTTAGAGGTTAGGCGTGCGCCGTTGATTGGGGTTCTCATAAGAAATTTACGTGCTGAACGACCGTTTTCATCATACCATTCAGATGATGATTCACCTGATGCTTGGAAACGATAAAGCTCGATGGAGCGGCCACTTAATGTCGTGATGCGGGCATAGGTTGGCTCACCTTCACGGACAACGGCACCGCGTGAATCTGATACGCGGTCAAACATTAATTCAAAACTTGAACCAGGGCCAATCTCACGTTGGAAGTCAACGTCATAAGCAAATGCATCTGCGAGTGAATCTGCGACGCGGTCTGGTGCTCCTTGTTCACGCACGCTTGCCAAAAGGCCATTTTCACCAATTACGCCAGCAACGCGCAATGAGCGTTTTTGCATTTTGGTGGTAAGCTCGCGCGCTTTATAATCACCATCAATTGTGCGAGTTACGGTAATTGAACGATCGGCACCACTAGCAAGGTTAAAGCCCAAAAGGCGCTTTGTGCCACTATCATTACGCATGAAAACTGTTAATTGGTCATCGCGCTTTACGTCATCTGTATTAACGACTTTTCCCAAAGCGCGAACTGCAAGTCTAACGTCACTTGAATTTGCACCAATACGGTTCAACGCACCGCCGATGCCTTCATTGCCATTGACAGAAATAGTGCGACGCTCAACCTCATTATTGCCAGAAGCATATGATTGAGACGCGGATTGCGCATGTGCAATATTATTAGCGAGCGGAGACATAGCCGCACACAAAGCAACCATACCGGCATAAAGCCATCCTGATTGCCACACCGAAGAGTTGCTTCTTTTAACCAATTGGTATGAACCATATTGTAAATCAGCTAACGGTTTTCCGCCTTTTGACAAGGTCTTTACCGCATCTGTGGACGTAACGGATATCATAGGCATCCGCCCATCACGCATTCTGCAAATTTTTGACAATACTTGCCCCTTTGCTAAAACAAACTAACTTATCCACAGAAAAGTTAAGTTTTTCTTGGCAATTCGCCCCAAAAACCTGAATTTTTTTTACGAATGTGCCAAATTTGCACAAATTTACACCTTTCACAAGCCTTTGGGACTGCGTTAAAATAGCGCGAAGTGTAAATTTAATGTTTTATTTATGAAACATGACTGACAAATATGGCATAAATGAAGACCGAATTTTAATCACAAGCTTATAAAAAATATGGATTCAGATAGTTTCAATCAGAAAAATAATGAAGATGCAGCGGCGGGTGAAACCGTAAAAAAATCGCTGCTGAAATCTGTATCAGCCACAGCCTTAAAGATTGGCTCGGTTGGGATTCTATCGTTGATTCTGGTTGGCGGTGGTATTTTATACCTTAATCGTGTCGCACTTTCTCAAGCAGTAATAAAGAACATTACAAATTCCAAAGGTGTTTCTTCGGATGTCAAAATTGATCAGCTTGGTCTTGGTGGCGCAAAATTTACAACCCTTACACTTGGTGAAAAGGGTAAAGAGACGCTGGTTGCGCACAATGGCTTTTTAAAGTGGCATTATTCATGGGGTACTCAAAAACTTGTTATCGATGATTTCAGTGCCAAAGATGTTACTATTAATCTTGGGCTTGATAAAAACAGCATAGATCTTCGGGATTTTAAAAAATTTACCGGTGGCCTAACCAGTAAAAGCCAAGGATCCCCTGTCGCGATTGATGCGATTAATGCGGATAATATCAATGTAAATCTTGCCACACCTTATGGCGTTATTACCAATCATGGTTTTGCCAAGGGCGATAGGAATTCCGGCTTTATAATTAGTATCAAAAGCCTTTTGCCTGAAAAAATTGATGCCAAACATTCCCCAATCGGCATTGGAATAACCACAAGCAAAATGACCGGCAATCGTTTTACAATTGGCGCGGCATTAAAAACAAATGGTAATGATTTTACGGCCGATGAGATTATCAAAGGCCTTAGCCTCAAAGGCTTAAATACAAATTTATCGGCGAATATAACGACGAATGGTAAATTTGAGAATGTAAGGATAGAACTAAAACCATCGCAAATATTTGCCGAAAAATTTGTTTCGCAAAATATGGTGATTAATGGTGCTTTGGCAAATATTGATGCCACCAACATTAATAGTGGCAATAATTTATTCAAAGATGCCGTGATTGATGCCAATGGCAAGTTTAACTTTGCATCCGCTAATCTTGCAGGTAATGGTTTCGGCGCATCTAACCTTGAGTTCGCTTTTAAGCGTGAAAAAAATGGCAAGTCAAAACTTGAGGCATCGCTTGTTGCCGGTGGAATTAGAAGTAAATTTGGCAATGGTAATGTAATTATTAAATCGCTAAGCGATTTTGATCTTGCGGATTTGCAGAAGTTTAACCCCGATAATTTGTCTTCACAAATTGCCGTTAATGGCAATGGAATAAATGGGGGCGCGATTGAAAAGATTTTAAACCAAACGCGTTCGGCAGGGTTTAATATCGGTAATAATCTTGGGCTTAATTCAAAATTATTGCTTTCAAAAAAAGGCGATAAAATCGCAATATATCTTGATGATGCGCTTGAAGTTCATGACAATCGTGGAACCCGCCTTGTTTTTAAGGATGCCGACAATACCGCACATATCACTGCTTATAATTTTGAAAAACGCGGTGATGAATGGTCGGGTGAATTAATTGCCAAAGGGCAAGTTAATCTAATTATCAAAGCAGGAAATGCCGTTGCAGAATTAAATGGCCTTAACATCTCTTCTGAAAATATCGGGGTTGAATTTGGTAAAACCTCTTTGCACAATTTGCAAATTGCAGATTTGATATTGAATGGCGCGGTTGATAGCGCAAAATATATATCCGCACCTAAACAAAATACCCAAGGCAATATTTCTGGTAGAATTGTTGCCCAAAGTTCTAAATATGGGCTTAGCCCATCTTTAATTAATTTTAGTGGGCAAATTGTTGGTAAAAAAATAAGCCTAAAGGCAAACGCAAAAATTAAGAGCCTTGATACAGGTGGTTTGCGCCTTGCCAATTCGGACGTCGTATTGAATGCCACCTCTGGCAATGGCGGTGCTTTGGTTGGTAATTTCCTGGCCAAAAGTGCGCGAATGGTTTTAAATCGTGAATATGCGCTATCGGGTGTTAATGCCAATATGCCGTTTAATGCCAGTTTTGGCAAAAATGGAATAAAGCTATCAAGTAATAATTTATCGCTTACGGCGGCGTCTTTAAATTCAAACAGCATTAAATCAAAGGCATTATCAATAAATGGTGCAATGGTTGCCGATATTGCCGGCGGTCGTATGGCGTTTAATTCGCCCAAATGTCTTGGCATCAATTTGCAAGATTTCACCGCCAATGATTATTACCTTCCGAATGCCAAGGGGCGCCTATGCCCCGATAATGCGGGTCGTCTTGCGTTAATAAATGATGGTCAAACATATTTATATGCGCGCACGGCAATTGATGGCGCAGTAATTCGTATGGGAAGTGGTGCCGATGCCCAAACCATTGGTTTTACGGGTGTTGATGGCGCATTTTCTGGCGGCAAAAACGGTGAAATCCTTTATAATGGCAATGTTCGTAATCTTGATTTGCGTATTAAAACTAGTGAAAACCAATTTGGAAACTTCAACGCAGAAAACGCAAAAATTGCACTGAAAGTAAAAGGCGGAAATACGACAATATCAGGCACTTTATCGCAAATTAGTGCGCAAAATATGCCAATGACCATTGATGGAAGCGCCGATGCCACCATTAATATTTCGCAAAAAGATGGAATGAATGGCAAATTTGCTTTTAAAGATTTGCGTGTCAAAGATGCTGAAAAAGAAAAACGTTTTGGCGACTTAATCCTTAGCGGTAGTGGGAACCTTAAAAACAATCATTTATTCTTGCAAGGTGTTATAAATCATGAAGCCAGCGCCAACCAAATTGCAACTTTTTATGTTAATCATGAATTGGCAAGTGGTGAAGGTTCGGCCGATATAAACGCCACCGCACTTCAATTCTATCCATATAATAATGCGGACAAAAAGCCGAAATTTGGCATCGAAGATTTGGTGCCAATTTTGCGCGGTACTTTGGTTGATACATCTGGCATAATAAATGGCGATGCCCGTTTTGAATGGGGGCGCGGCAAGGCTTTGAAATCAAATGCCAATATAAATACAGATGGTTTGGATTTTAATACCGTTCCGGCACAGTTTTATGGTGTGGCGGGTAATTTGGTTTTTGATGATTTATTGAGCCTTAAAACCGCACCGCATCAAGAAATAAGAATAAAAGAATTAAACCCAGGTGGTCTTCCGATTGAAAATGGCGTTCTTACGTTTTCTTTAGATGGTGATAATTCAATAAATGTAATTAATGCCCAATGGCCATTTGCGGACGGTATTCTACGCCTTGATCCCGCGAAAATTGATTTTAGCCAAGGTGAGAAGAATCTTACGGTATCGGCAGAGAATATTGATATCGCAAAATTATTATTGCTTACAAAAGTACCAAACATTGAAGTAGAAGGTCGGATGAGTGGTACATTACCTGTACGTATGATAGATAATGACGTTGAAATTGTCACGGGTAAATTAAGTGCTGATGAAGGTGGTATTTTGCGCTACATCGGGCCCGATGTTTCTGGAAAGCAGCCAGTTAAAGAAACCAATGTTGAAAAACTAAAAGAAAAATTTACTGGCAAGCCTGCGCCTCAAGGTGCGGATTTGGCAATTCAGGCATTGCGAAATCTCCATTACAAAGTTTTGGCGATGGAAATTAATGGTCGAATAACAGGCGATATGAACTTTCAAATTTTGCTAGAGGGTAATAACCCAGACTTATTATCAGGCAAAGGGTTTTTATTCCGCATTGGGCTTGATGCGCCTGTTGGAAGCCTTCGTAGTTTTTATCAAAGAGCGTTTGAATTTGACACTAATGCATTGAAGCGTAATGAGGATGGCACATATCAATATCTGCCAAATGTTGGCAAAGACGATGCGCCAAAATAAAAAGGCCACCCTTTTGGGGCGGCCTTATATTTAAAACTTTCAATTAAATTAGAAAGCTTTAGAAAGTGTCAAATAACCTTTGTTTGCGCTGAATTTAGCTTGGTGAACGCTAAGGTTTGTTTTGTCGATATCGGTGGTAGTTGCACCAATTTCAACGCCCCAACCAGCTTCGGTAACACCAGCGAAAGCAACTTTTGCATTGTAATATGTGTCACCTTCTTCTGGGTCGTTGTAACCAACAGAAGTGTTCATAGCAACATCAAATGGACCAATTTTGTTTTTGAAAGGAACACCAACAGTAAGTTCAGTATAGGTGTTTTTAGGGCCGTCTTTACCAACATGAGGAGTGTAGTAAGCAGCTAGACCAGCAGTGATGCCGTTTGTGAAATTATAGGTCGCGCCCAATTTACCTTCATACATATTTAGGTCGGTATCTTGAGGATACATATAAGCAAGTGCACCCAAATCAAAAGTAACAGGACCGATAGCAGGTTTAACGCCAGCATAAAGATCGGTTTCAAGATCAGCAGTGTCAAATTTAACTTGACCAGCCCATGCACCTAGATAAACAAGGTCAGTGCCAATATCAACACCAGCAAAAGCGCTTGCTTGGTTGTTTGATTGTGATTGACCACGCCAAATATAATCAGTGCTTACGCCTGCTTTAACAGATGTGGTAACGCCTTCAGCTTGAGCAAATGCAGGAGCAGCAATCAATGCAGCAGCCAACAATACAGTTTTTAATTTCATTATTCCCATCTCCTAATAGAGCTGTGTTGTGAAAACACAAACAGCTTTCTATAATTTATATTTAGTTTTTAAACAATGACAAAAAAGTCACAGACTGTTGCGAATTCATAACACAAAAATGCCCCGAGTTTCGGGGCATTGTAATTATTTGCTGATTTTTAGGGTTTAAAAACCAGTTCTTGCCGCCAAACCTTTGGCAAGGTTTGCACTTTGCTTGACCCAGTTTTCGCGATAGACGCGTGTTCCGAATTTCGGAAGATTGTTTGAAATCCATGCCAATTCCGCAGGATTCATTGTCGCAATTTGCCAGAAGTAATGGATGCCATTCTCATTAAGCCATTTATTATTTTTAGGACCCACGCCTTCAATTAGCAATAAATCATCGGCATCATCGCCACGCTTTACGGCTTTTGGTTTTGTGCCTTCGCCTGCTGCAACCACCAATTCTTCCAATTGATCAGGTGACATATTTACAGCATCAGATGGCGCAAAACTCTCTTTTGAAGGTTCTTTGGTTGCTTGTGCCTCTTCAATAAATTTAAGCCTAGTTTCCAAAAACTTGTTGCGAGACTTTATTGTAGCCAATTCATCGCTATCAATTGCAACCTCATTGCTCTTTAATGCAGATATGGCGCCAGCATCAACAAGGCCAGCCGCAGTATTAGACATGCCACTATTTGCCTCAAGTGATGCAATTTTTTCATTTGCTGCATCAAGTTGTGCTTGTAGAGATTTAAGTTTTGCCGCGTCCGCTTCGTTGTTTTCTGCTGTTACACTATTATTGGCAACGCCATTATTGGTGCCAACTCTTGCAAGCCTTTCTGCGAGTGCGTCACGTTCCGCTCTTGCACCATCAAGCTCGATTTGAAGGTCGTCACTTTTGCATTTGCATAGTCCGAATAACCACGCAATCAATGCACCCAAAAGCATTGCCAGAAG
>APMI01000146.1_pt1 | contig 36634 bp, 27 predicted proteins | sample 667938 | NCBI WGS metagenome assembly APMI01 (sample SAMN01084076, study PRJNA167559) | wastewater metagenome | biome: Wastewater | place: Denmark: Ejby Moelle, Odense | collected 2011-11-28
AACATTAATATGTTAATTCAACAGCAAGTAAATGAGTAGCCATTCCGGTCTTCTAAAATCCGGAGGCTCCGAACAGAAAATAATTATGAATCACATACTAATTCAGTAGTGAATTCGTTCGTTAAGGAGCGTAAATTAGTCGAGCTTTCCACTTTCTTGCCTTCTATTAATAACAGCAGAGAGACTCAATTACACTCACGAAGGAAATCTTACGGTAGTGAATAATTTCAGCAGATGTCCAGCATGGATACGGAGTCGGAAGTAGCTGAGCATTTACACTAATGCCAAATAATTATAGACAATCTCAAAAAATTAACCAATATCTCGACAAAAAAAATCCTCAATATTAAAGAGAGATCAAGTAAAAATTATCGGTTCGCCAAACATCCATACGATAGATACAACCACGATGAAACATAAGCTCATGAGTTAGTGTAGAGGCAACCAAGTTTTTTCGGATCGATATAGCAAAAAGATAGCCATGATCGCAAGCATTCTCAGATGAGTTCACAGAAAGCAGTACCTCAAAATGCAAGCCAGTTCAAATACAACAAGCTATTCGATGAGCTGGCAAAAAAGACCACTTATCACTCATAGTAAAAACCTAGATAAATGAATGCAGGCAAAACAATAGCTAAAGGTAATGAAAGTCTGCTATTCAAGTCTGCTGATTCAGTTAAAGGGTTCGATAGAATTTAACCGGAAACTCACTTGTCATCATACAAATAAGATGAGTACGAATAGTCATAGGATGAATAAAACTAAATTTCCATGAAGGATTAATAAAGAGGGAGCAGAATATATTAAAATATTAAATAAAGCTCATAAAAAAATAACATCTAAAGTCATTTGGAATTAACAAAACCTGTAAATCTATTAGGAACCAAAGATAAATCCAATATTTACGATAATGACTGCATCAATTTGGAGCAGAGTCGGATGAGACAAAAAATGTTCATCAAATTCTTAGGCCATGCTCGATGTCGTGGCAGTGAGCTTCATAGAAAAATCCAGTTAAAAATAAAAATAATGCATCTTTGTTTATACCAAAAAGAAAGTATAAACTTCAGACGACAGAGATGAAGCCGGAAGAAATATAACTAAATAATTAAAATCCTGAATTAAACGATAAGAGTCTTAGGGTGGACAAAGCTGAAATGCAAGATAAATCTCAGAGCAACAAGTAATAATAAAAGGAAGAGAACTAACTATCAATAGGTAATTAATCAGTAGATGAGAAACAATAAAAAATACGTAATGAGCTAGATGATAACAATTTATTCAGATTACCTGCGTCAAGAGTTATTGATAATTAAATAGACCATAAAATTGCACAATAAAACATTTCTGAGAGTTAGGAATAGCACTAAAATAAATAACTTGTAAAATAAAATGGTAGAGTACTTTCAATTGATAATATAGTTCAAGCTCTGGTCAATTAGCATATTTAATCAAAAGAATAAACCTAATTATCGCAATGACTCATATTGTTTGACGTACTTTAGTCATACCTCCTGTATATTTTTATTAAATTTGCAATGTTTGAATGTTTTATCAAGTTTTATGGGTTAATTTAATTCTCCTGTGTTCACTATGCAACTAGGGAGTAGGACTAATATATTTATTATACAATGGACGCAACAGCGACTTACAAATATGTGCTCTACCCGGGGAACAACCCAACTGTCATCCAGTAAGCCCTCACCAAACGAAAGGTTTGGAGCCAAGTGAGCCAATAAAAAATTCTGTTCGCTAATTTAATTTGGAAGCCATTAAATTTCGCGGCCTCGCTTTATGAGTAAATTAACTAGATTATGCGCTACGACAAAAATAAAAATGTGCTGCTGAACCACTTCGAGAACAACGTTATGATTTGCACCAAGTCTGGATTGGTGCGATCTTTGAAACATTACTATAGCCATGACAATATGATCTATTAGCAGAATTACCATGTCTTTGAAACCATCCCCACTACCTTCATTGTCAACCCCAACAAAGAATCCAGTGAATATAAGGCGTTCCTCGACCGATTTACTGAGCTTGAAGATAAGAATTACAGTAAAGAGAAAATTCCCAGTAAGCACTGTTAGAAGAACATTTGGTACATTAAACCCGAGGCCTCGAATCAGGGTAGGGGCATCACAGTAACCAACAGCTTTAAAGAAATTGAATCTATCGTTTTTGCCAAGTCCACTAACTCCTCGTAGTAACTATTCGTCTATTTTAGTATTCTACAGAAAGCAATAGAAAAACCTTTACTCTACCATGGTAGAAAGTTTGATGTCCGAGCGTGGGCTTTGGTCACAAGCAACTTCGAAATATATTTTTACAAGGCACCTTACATTCGCACATCAAGTTATGAGTATGATGACTCTGCATTCGACGGGCATATACACTTGACAAACAATTGTCAGCAAAAGCACTTCTCGTAGTACTCCAAGTTTGAAGATGGCAACACTATTCCGTTCTCTTGTTTGAAGGATATGCTGATCTAAATGGGGAAGACTGACGCCACTTAACTCTACGCCAAGATACTTTAGAGAATGAGAAGTCTAGTGGTAGACTCTTTTCTCAGTGTACGGAAATTTTTTCTCCGCAATGTCAAGAAAAAAGAGTTCGAGCTGTTCGGGTTTGATTTCCTCATTGATGAAGATTTAAGAACTTGGCTACTTTAAGTGAACAACAATCCATATTTGGGAGTTCCCAACAAGTTTATCAAATAGATACTACCTGAAATGATTAATGAAATGTTTGAGATTGTGCTGGATCCGCTCTTTCCACCAGTCGACTATCAACCGGTAGAAACTCGAAACTATGAGCTTCTCCACAAGGAGGTAACTTTCTATCGTATCAATCCTATCCGAAGCGGCTCCACAGATAACAAACGCAAGGATTACTATCCGATGGAATAATTTAGTATGACTAGTAACCGTGAGATCGCTTTATTAGGCAACAAAAGTCGAAGAAACAGTGAAGCAGTTAATATCGGTTGCTTTCAGAACACCGAGAAAACAATGAAAATACGATACTCAACCCCAGCTGAAAGTATAAAGTACTTGCTGGACACTTACTGCTTCAGCGATCTTTAACCATTCATTGTCCCAGTTAATTTTCTACTTTCATCTCCAAGACTTGAAGATGCTGAGTTGCTTTAGTTAAATCTAAAAAATGTGAAGTTAGTGACAGAGAGCCGAATCAGCCATGTTTTACTTGAACCAAAGTTCGTGTTGTTGTCCAAAAAATTACTCTAGTCCGAAAATATAAATGGTCAAATAAAATCATGTATCTTGAATGGGTATACGAACTCAATAAGAAATTATAAAAATAAACAATCAGTCATCAAGAGTATTGTTCCAACATTGAAGCAGGTATTAAAATGCTAAAAGAAAGATGATGCGAGCTAACACTAGAAAAAACTAGCTTAGTCTGTTATTTTGCTATTAATTCGATTAGGCGGCAATGTGAACCGTAAAATTTTCATCCCAGGCTAGTCTAGGTAAAAATAGATCAGCAGGGAACAATTTATCACGTCTGGAACTTACAAACTACTAATAGGCTATAAAGAATGTTACTCAGGCTTATGCTGTAAGGAATACGATGAGCTAATGGCCAATTTCAATGAAAGAGATTGGGAGCTATGCAACTCCACAGAAAAAGGCGAATAGAATTGCAACTTTTAAAAATATGATAATGAAAGTACTAATAAAAAGCAAGGCCTGCATGAATAAAAAGCTAATTCTAAATAAGCACATTCTATTAGTAGAAGCTTTGCAAAGATGAATAATACGACAATATTCCCTAGAATAAAAAGATGAATTCAATGATACAATTTTCGATTTGTTATCTAATTAATTACTATCGAAAATCAGTTGTTTTAGTTCGCTCTTCCTCTCTTCTTTTCTTAGTGTAAACCTTTGCTCACAATTAAACTCTATAACAGTTTTTTTATTTAGCTATTACCTTAGTTGCTCTGCTTTTGCTAAGTAGATTGTCCTTATTTCTTAACATTGCTCTTTCTGACTGGGCTATTTTTGCCTTGAAAATACTTAACCTGCGATCCACTTATTGAATTTTGTTCTGGTTCTTAACCTTCATCACTTCCACCTTCATCTATGAGAATTTATTTGTGTTTTTTCTATGACTACTGCCTAGTGAGCATTTTCAAGAATTATTTTGGACTGGTAAATTAATTATTAATTGGTAGCGCTTGACTTTTTTCACCAAAGTAATTGACTTCTGTACGCCTTATATTATTTAGTAGAGATTGAAGTGGATTAGAAACTGCATTGCTTTGAGACCAGATCTCTTATAAATGATTGACTAGGCTGTTAAGTTTCTTATTTTTGAGCTTATTTATAATCTCCTGCTTGCGCTCTTTTTCATATTACTCGATTGCAATTTATTTTTCAAGCGATTATTTACCATCCTTGATGAATATCGATTATTGCAATTTGACATTATGTCTTAAATTCTCCATTAGAAGACCAAGCAAAACTTCTGCTTATGCGCTAGATGATGTCGTTTTTGCATTTTTGCCATCTCCGAAGGCTAAAATATTCAATGTATTTATTTTGTCAATTGTCTATTGAGCTTGCTTTGTAATTTGTCCCTTAATTGCTGCTATACTAGTTGAACTCGTCACCTTAGGTATCTCCTGTTTTGATTCATCTAAATAAAAAATACGATACTTTTGGATTGAGGATCGAGTAATTTCTTCATGTGATCATTGATTTCACCGAAAAGTTTATATATACTCTAAATAATGCTAGATAGTTAGATTTCTCTTTGAGTTTACCTTGATGACTTACCATTTGATTCTAAATTCTTTATAATTTCTAAATATTCTTCTTCCTTCTGCTTGCTTCGTTAAAGAGCCTGGCGCAGATCCTTCTCTTGATCCATTTATTCGAATGTTTCGATGCTGATAACTGGCTGATTGGGAAAGCGTATTGATTTGCATCTGTCAGCAAAAAGAAGTGTTGAATAAGTTTCATACAAGTTCGACTAAGAAGTCTCAAGTGTGCATATTACTGATACCTTACTCCTGCCTGTCAACGAATTTTTCAAAATACGAGTCAGCTTCGAAGATCGATAAGGGATAAATCTTTATGAGTCGTTCATTGCCAGCTCGGATATAACATTGCCTAACGCAGAAAGAGAACTATTGATAAATTTAGCTTATTTCAATCTAAGATCACTAAGTTAATTAGAAATTACGTTGAATTAGTTTTTTTTACTCTTTCCGATCCCGCAAGATCAATCAAGGATAATGTCGATGAAATGTACTCGTTGTCAGATATTTTCTGCGAGATATAGATTGTTAAAATTGTATGACTCCTGCTCGACAATTGATTCATTCTCTAAATTATACAAGAAATACCTGATTGCCAGTTTTGCGATACTCTAGACCTGCATTGATTAAGTCAATGGACTGCTTATAATTTGAAATTGGTACAATTACTAGATCTTCCACATATATTTCACCGTACTCATGATCCTCTCTTATCTTGAGCTTCTCGTTACGAGGATTTAACAAGTCATATATGTCTTACAAGTATATTTGCATAAAAGATAGGCTGATTGACCAGTCATTGTCAGATTTTGATTTCTTCAACTCATTTAATAAGTAGTTTAGTGATAATGGGATGAGACCTTGATCTTCTCTCTTTATGGCCTCAAGAGTACCCATTGTATAAGTTTTACCTGTGCCTGTTTGGCCGTAAACGAACAGCGATACGTGATTTCCTCGCAGTACGTCGTCCAATAGTGGCAAGCATGCTTATTTAAATACTGCTTCTTGTGTGGCTGACTCATCGAAGACACCATCAAAATTGAAGGGGAAAATTTTATCTTTGTAATTAAGAGCCACACCCTGATCAATAAGTTTGAGGCACTTTTTGGCAAACTAGTTACGCAGAGGTCGGTTCCTTACAAACACTCGGATTTGATTGGACTCGTCATCATTTGCCTAATCGGGCTTATTCATCTTCACTCACTGTTTATATTTTATTTACACAGCTGAATCTATCTTATAATTGATTCGCTATTCTTACATTAGATGAGGAGTGGAATTTTGCAATCCAATAAGATGCTCGTAAGCTTCTGTTAAGTTAGAACACGATAGCCAAGAGCAAAAAACCATAGTAGTCGAACTTTAGACTTCACTTTACTATCATGAATGTCGCATGGAAGTATAGGGAACCTCAGCGATAACAGAAACTTATCGATTACGTTTATTCTGTCATCAACAGTCTCTGTTCCGTTTCAATTATTCAAGTAGCTGCTGTTATTGAGGACGACATTTTCGACATTTCTGTTGGCGCCTTCAATGATGAAGAAGCCTTTTATTTTTTGAGAAAGCAGCCCACTATTACACTTTCAGACACAAGCAGAGATCATGAATATCAGCCAATAGTATCACGCGTGTTTCAAAGGTAATAGTTCCATAATAAAAGCTACATTAACAGGGCTGAGAAGAAACTTGCTCTCTCTGTGCCTGCCCAAAGCACAGTGGAACTCACTTTCACTAACCAGCCCCGCAGAGATCTAAGAGAGTCTAAATAATTAGGTGGAAGTATTGGCAAAACAAGAGAACCTTCAAAAGAAATTGGATAAAAGTAACCAATTAAGGAGTAGGAGAAAAGGGATAACCACAAGAGTAAATAGAAAGACAGCAAAGACAAACTAATTAATAAAATTTGGGCTTTCGGCATACCCAAATAATTTAGCATTGCCGATATAAAGACATCACTCGCAGCATTAAACTTTAAAATTGCAGAGTGCAGATGGAGAAACAAGGAGCACATGTAATATCTCGAAATTTAGCTAGTTGACCCGATCCTTAGGAGCAGCGTGTACTACCTAGGACTCGAGATTGAGGGTTACCCTTATGTGGTGATTCCCTGTATCGAGGAAAATGAAATAAGCAGAGAGCTGGCCAGATACACTGTCGAAATTATAACTCGACCCAGTGGTGACGATGAAGAAAAATTCATCAAATGCATGGCTGACATTGGAGGGGTCAACGTTATGATCAGAACCCCGATTAAATAAAAAGACGATTTTAGATATCTTATTGTTTTTAATAATGTGTCTAACGCAGAGAAGGCTTGCCGCATTGCCAAGTAAATTCGTTAATGTAGTGCTCAAAGAAAGCAATATGAACTCAAAGTGGGTAGGATCAATAAGTTTTTCACATTCACAGCTCTACTCAAAGACTAATTTAACCGATGATGATATATTTGCGTTTATTTGTATGAGAAAAAAGCCAAATGCAGCATTAATAAATAAGGATGCATAATTGGGCGTCGTTCTTTATTCTGTTGGCAGCATACCAACCTGCTCAGATTAAGCTGTCGCAGGGTAGCGATGCCGCTCCCACTTTTTATCTTAAGACAATTGAGTGATTAAAAATATATGGAATATTATTATCATTGTGTATTGGTGCACATTTAAATTGTCCTATCTAATTCAAGACCGTGCTCGAGATTATATTTTCGGAGCTTTTCAATAGTTTATTGACCAAATTTTGTCTTACTAGATTACACATAAATAATATGGCACTTCTGCATTGAAAGAATGCTTTATAAGCAGAAGTCTGTTAATAATTGGCATCCGCTAATATTAAGTTTGCGCAAAGACTAGACTGACTTGACAACTAGAATCACTTCCATGTCCAACACGCAAGAATTCTGCAGACTTATCTATTAAAGGTTGACTAAGGACTTTAAACATTGCACATCCCCGAGTGGCTGCTGATAATTGTTAAGCGTTAGCTTTTTTAGCTACTTTAACTTGGAAATATGCTTTATAATTCCCTGGTCAAGACCATCACATCCAGACAGATCTAGCTCCTCGATGCCTATACAAGATCGAGAGATTAATCGGAAGTCATCATTGGTGATATTTCTGAATAAACAAATATGTACGAGTTACCAGTAATGAAAAGTGTGCGCAACTGAGTGCACCTAGTGATGTCGTAAAACTTTCGGATATATCTGCAACATTGCAACTTTATGCAAGTTAGCGACCTGAATGAAGAGTTGATAATTTCCTGTAAATGATTATCCATTAAAAAGGCACTCGATTTATTTTGCTTTGTAGTAACTTCGAAAGCCTATAACAAATTTCCACAAGCGGGTTTCAAAGAACTGCTTGACGTATCGTGTACCCGTAACTTTATCCTAAATGACTGAATGTGTACTTTTCTCGACATGATTTGAGATTTTTTCCCTGGTAGATATTACGTAGTTGTTTCACATGGCCCATTTTACCTCCCCTTTTCAAGATGTTTCGAAGCTCGATCTCGCTCAGTTCGTCTGTCTTGAGTTCTCTAAAAAATTAACGGTCGCTCCAGATAAGTTTGCTGCACTCATAGAAGTAGAAGCAAACTTGAGATGCCTTGATAATGTCCGAAATTCTCAAGTAAGCGTAGATGGTGATGATCAAGTCCCGAGACAGGCAAGCTCTACTTTAATATGAAATTACAGGTGGGACTGTTGTTTGGGTCTGTTTTTGACCAGCCAACCAAAGAGCGATAGTTGAGTACTATTTTTACGTTTGCGTTCACACTCTGTGGCTTTCTACTGCTTTTTTTCCCTGATGACATCTGCTTTATTTGGCCTCATATACTACATGATGGAATGGCTGTCTTCTGTAGCTTGAAACGAAGCTTCCATATATTTAGGATAACTATTATGTAAACTTGAACATTATTAAAGCAAACTCTGTTTATCAATTAAACTAATGATAGATGTAAATTTAAAAGCAACAAATATTCTACAGTCTTATGTTCAAAATAGTGTAGTGTAATGTTAATATTTAAAAAGCAAGGATGATTATAATAATCAATGGACTCCAGCACGGATTACCAAGCGAACGAGATTATCCAAAATAGTAACAAAAATTCAAATTAAATAAGCAAAGTGTCGTCGGATGTTCAGTAAGATTATACTGCTAACATAAATGAGCTGATTTCATAACCATCGACACCATCCACCACTTAGGTCTTTCTGCAGACTTTGTTTCAGCTATCTCACTATTTGTTTTCCAAAAAGCTGCAGGTTAGAAGATCCTAGAGCAGTTAGATATTTGATGATTACCTAGGCTCAGTCTCCAAATAAATCAGTATTTACGAAGGACTTCACAAAAAAGCTAAACAGTCATCTAAAAACTACAAACTCGAAATTCAGCAAAGCGCAGAGGAGCTGATGTAATGTTATGAAAGAGTACCTTACGCTTTCTTTAACTAAAAATTTATACTAGATTTTAGCCAGCTCGCTAAAAATATAGACAAAATTAAGTAGAGGCAGGAAAAATTGAACGATCATCTTGACATAGTATAGATCAACTTGTTTTCTCAAATTCATCACAAATTTCATTAATATTTTAAAGTTGTATCTAATTTTGATTACCTAAATCAATCTCTAGAAATCAATATAAAAAAAAGTCGGGAGGCTCGCTCAAGCATGAGTAAAGTAAAAATTGACTTTGTTGAAAAGTCCTATAAACTCAAATCGAAAATAACGCACAAGCAGAATATTGAAAAGACTTTAAAGCTCCTGAAAATAGTAAAATCATTGAAGAAATTGCCGTCCATAATAAGATAGATTTTAGAGTCATCGTTACCATACGAGTGCTTATCTTTGTTAAAGTCGACAAAGGAGTCTCTGAACCAAGTAAGCACTCTAAAATGCTTAGATAAAGTTTCACAGACCATCCGGGAAAGCGAGAGCCTTGTGCAAATGGGCTTGAGCAAAAGATACACAGATGAACTCTATATGTATTTGGAAGAGTGTCAGTACACTTCTCTATAGGAGGCCTGGGATCGCATTAACTCAAATAACTGTATTGATATGAGTGGGCTCAATAACTCTCTATTAGGTCTAGGAGCAAGCGGCTTTCTTTAGGAATCAGTTTTGGAAATGCAGCCAACCGGCTCAAAAAATAAAAGAAACGAAGGCAAATAGTTTTAAATTGCCATGATTCTATTGGAGTCGTATAAGTTCATGAATTTTCCTGTCGATTTAATTCGAATCAAGGTTGCTAACTCTCTCCGGATCTTTTGCAAAAAATTTGACAATCAGCTTACCGAGTGCCTTAAAAAGATAGTGCTTTAAAAGAATGAAAATATCTTAAAAAATGCATAGGGCTAATAAACCTTAGAGGAAAAAGCAATCACAATGGGATTGAATTTTAACGAAGACACTTAGTCAGAATTGAGTTAAGTAACACAAAAAATTACTGTCATATTTTACGTGAAGCATTTATGGATTTTTAATTAAATTATGAAAGACACAATCGATAGGTTTCTTGGCTACCTACATACCTTGTTGACAGAGTTCAACTAGTCTAAGACCAAGGATGAAGAAAAGTTTGCAAGTATGTTCAAAGATGAATTAAGTATTTTGTCGGCAATAAGCAAAATTTTGATTGACAAATTGAAGGGGCTTATGAGCTTGAAAAATATCAATGGAATCAGCTTCATTGAGTTTAAGCAATGGATTAGCGTGTTATAATACTGGCGCAAATATACCGATAGTCTAATTGAAGATAATCCCTTAATGAACGCTGAGAGAGATAACGATTAAGTTTAATAGGCTATTAATGAAGCCTTTAAGAAAATGGTGGCGACCTTCAATATTAACAATACCATCAACGAGTTGGTGCTCAATTATGTGAGCAGCTATCATCAAGTACACCTTACCTTATGCAGAACGTTATCGAGACTGAATTATAGCCAGCCTTTGCAGATGAGACCTGGCAGCCAGTTGAAATACCTAGCGAGTTTGTAGAAGTGCTCAACAACATCACTCAGTGGCACGAACAGTACGTTAGCGGGAACGTCTCTGTATCGATTCTTAACGATTCCAAGGAAATTAAAAATGTGAGTCGAGAAGTGTCGCAAGACTATTCGAATGCTGTCAAGAAAGCTAACAAATTCCGAGTACTAAAGAGCAATGTGATGGTGGATGGAGTCAGGTTTAAAATTTCAATTTCTTTCTTACTGTTATGCTAATTCATTGAAGAGTATGTAAAAATGACAAGAAGTCTACCTGAGTGCCGCAAGTTTATCTTTGAAAAAATTCTTAGTTTGGTGGAATATTACAACAGTCGCACTAGAGAACTAATTCTGTAGGCCAAAGCTAGACAATACGAGAAGATGAAGTCCAAAAATATTTCAGCTAAGCATATCTGTTTAGTGCACAATTGCTTGTCCGTTGTGTCGAAGTTGGTAAAAGAAATAAACTATATTTAAGTCAGAGATCTAAAGGAGTTAACTCTTGAGAACATTCAAACTCACAAAAACCAACTTATAGGTAAATTGTCGTACTTAATTAAATCTAAAGTGTAGTCGACAGTAACTGCCTTCTTCATCGGCAAAGAACAAAAACCAAGCCAAACCAATCTTTCGCTCTTGAATGTGTTCGTTCAAATGATGGGGATTGTAGATGATTTTTTGGAGTTCGATGACAAAAAGGCAGTTTTCAAATAGTCAATAGATATATTCGTTTCCAAATATTTTAAATAGCTGCTTTTGAAAGGTCCCGAATACTCAATCGAAAATAAAATGCTAGTTGAAAAGATGCGTTTTCTGAAACAGTACTTCCCTGATGAGCTTGATGTCATGTAAAGATAAGTAAAAATTCGTTCGAACATGGACGGCTGAAAATTTAACTTATAGACTGAAACAATAAATCTTTATATAACTAGTTGTTCTCATTTATATTAGCACAATAATAATTATTTAAATTTTATTTCGTTACTATGCACGAAACCACTGCAGAGAGGCATGATGAGAAAAACCACTCAAACCATTACATAAAAACAGGGATTGCTTTTGTGCTTGTATTTGAAATTGTGATCCTGTTCATGTACGGATTCTTCACCAGCTATACAGTGGTGAGCTACACAACAAAACTGGAGTACATTCTCACTAACACTCTTGCCGTTTTAGGGTTCGGCTTACTGCTTGTGCACTACAGATTCAGCATTAAACAGACAATCATTGTTGCTCTCGTTGTTTGCGCAGTCAATGTTCAAATGGGCCCACTCGTCCAACAGTTCTGGTACAACGTATTCATTGCTGGATTCAACAAAGGTTTCACAAGCACAACTGCTTTCACTCTGACTTTAGACACCGCTACGGTAGATGTGAAAAATATCACCCTTGGCTTTGTTAGAATATCCACATTCACTTCCATATCGTTACTGGTGGCACTGAGTGGAGTGATTGGGCGCATTGGTGCAGTTAACACTCTTATCGCAAGTATCATCTTCAATGTTGGATTCAACCTCAACTACTATCTAAATTACCTCATATATTACTCAGCCGGCACAAGTTCTAAGACTTTTTATATAATGGATGATTTTCAGGGTAGCAGAGTATTCATGTTCGGAGCAGGCTTTGGACTTGCTCTTCTAATTGTCTACCTAAAAGCCAGTCCTCCTGTTATCAGAAATGAGAGAGCATAATACACCGATCACTTTTCATCAGTGCTGACTCTGCTGGGGACTTGCTTCGTGCTAGCTCTGTTCTATTTTGTTCTGGACACTTACACAGTTCAAGATAAGACTTATGCTCTCCTTAATATATACTTCGCATTTTCTGGCAGCATCGTAAGCAGCATTGCAATTTCATGCATCGTTAATGGAGTTGTGACTTTCCACAACATTAACATGAGTATATTATCTGGAGTGTTGCAGATCTCTATCATTGGAGGATTTATCAAGACTCCATATGTCTCACTGTTGGTGGGAGCCTTCGCCGGCATTGTAACCAGCTTACTCTCATCTTTCGTGCACTGGAAGATGAACAGAAATAAGGAAACCGATGCCAAGGGAGTGATCGTTGTGTACTTGATCAATTGCTTCTTGTGCACTTACTTCATTTGCCCAATTATCATCAAAGCTTACATGAACGTGGACTCTACTCTTGACTATAACCCTGGTTTCCACATGATATACACTTCTATTTCACTGGGAATTGGCTTCCTGACCGGACTTCTAACAAGTATATTTAGATGCTGCATAAAGGAATAAATAAATATTCTTGATACTTAGTTCTTTAACAAGGCCTATATGTTCCATCCAGTGCCTCCACTTCCAAAGCCAATCGTGGTAATAGAGGCTCCTACTCAATAGCTGATTACGATAAATAACACAACGTTCAATTCAAGGGCACCTGCAGAGAGCGGACTTAGCATAAATCTATGATAGCCATCTTATCGGACCTATTATTTTATTGAACATTGCTTATATTAACTTAACTATTTGAAACATATTCTAAAAATGCATCAATAAGAAAGTCCAATGCATAATTAAAAGGATGCAGTAGACCATAAAACCCATGAACCATCTCAATAAGTAAATTTTAATCATGATTAAATCAAAAATGAAGATCAGCACGTAGAATCAATCGAGCACCATTAGCCAATAAATAATTAGATAATTCAAGACGTTTTGTTAAATCCAGTCTAGGAAACGTAAACGATTTCGAAGTAAGAATCGATTCCCAAAATTCCTCGCTTTAGTCTTTTGCATATGCAAGTTGGAATCTAGCTATGAAACCGGCTCAGTTTGTATTCTACAGCCTTTATAAAATTGTACTTAATTCGTAAACATAATTAATGATAAGTATCTATTCCATGATTTGAAGTTGAAACCCATAATTAAAAATAGCATGCTCTTAGGTAAATAAGTAAAAACAGGAGTTTAAGGATGGACTTGCCGAAAGGTGCCCATCGTGGTAACTAATAAATTTGTTGCTTAGATGGAAGGTCCTAAACAGACTCTGCGGTCGAGCGAAAGTTCTCGCATCTCTATTCTTCAACTCACGGGACAGTGTGCCATTCGTGGCTGTTGGTCTGTGATAAACCATAGGGAGTACATTTTTAATATCAAATTTTATAATAATCAGTAAGCCCATTCAAATAATTTTGGCTCTTTACCCTCTGCAACAGTTGTGCTGCCTTGTCTCTAATTTTCTGCCGTCTCCAGTCTCTACTGTGTGCCTCTTCTATTTAGATATCTCTACTTCTAAGCTTAGGGGAGAGTCGATTTCTACCGTTATGAATGTTGAGAGCCTTCCATTTCATTTAATCGGTTTCCATATTATTACTTGCCCTTATTGCAGAATTTCTCTCAGTTAGTAATTTCTGATATTTATTAACAGAACTCATCCGAGCTTCTGTGTTTTTACCTTCATTTATTATAATGCTTTGAAAAATCGGCTTTTTAGATGCCAGACTACTCAAGCTCAGCTGACCTTCAGCGCTATTCTTTTTATTTATCGTCTCAGTAATTAGTTTGTAGTCTGAAATTGTCTTTTCAATGTCAATATCTTCAAAGTCAAAGATTAAATGTTTTAAATTACGTTATGTATTGCCATTTAGATTTGTCTATAAGCAAATTTCCATAGTTTGCTGTTCTTTATCGTAAATGTTGTAAACTTCAGCTTCAAAACTAATCTAATTTTCAACTGACTTGAACATACTTGCTAGAGAAGATTAAGAAGGCGTGTTCGAAATTGAATGTAAGAAACCTGTACTAGGATAAGACTGTTAGTCTTCATTTTCGTGTTCAGATTCGTCGGATGACCCATCAGACGCAATCATCTTACGGAAGCGCCTCTCCCTAGTTTTAAATATTTTAACTGTGTTGGTTACAAACATGGTGGGATACTCACTTTGCAAAACTTGATCGGTATAGAACCCTAAGTAAGAGTGTATGTACCGCTGATGAGCCTGATGCGATCATAAATTTCCTCCTTGCCTAAAGAATTGCTGTAGTAGTAGACTCGATTAAGGTACTCGGAGGCATCGGCTAGACATATCAAATCCTTGGCTTAATTGTTAGTGTATGACTTAGTGTCATTATACACAATTTCGGAAATTGGTTTAGCGAAGTAGAAGTGGAACAGCGATGAGTATTTGTGTATAAGCGAAGTATGAACTGGCTACAGTTTTATTATAGATACTTTTGAAGCATGAGTTTGGCCCTCTCTCCTCTGAGTTCACTGGTCTCATATATCAAATTCAATTCTCATTATAACAATTATCTTATGATAAAAGAATCATATTTTATTCAATTTTATTCGAACATACAGTTTAGCATATTTCATTTTAGTATCTAGCTTGTACCCAGTTTAATCACAATCAACTTACTCAGATCTGTGCTTGTCTCTCTCAAACAATTGAGAGGCAGTTTAGTGGCCAGTAACTTGCGTGGGAGTTATTCTTACTTGAATAAATATTAATTGCTATATTCAAATATGAACACGCACGGTCAACCAAACCCACACCCATAGGCTACAGTTACCGCAACATCAACTGACTCGAAGATCCAGAATAAAAACAACGTGATATTCGCAGTTGCAGTCATAGCATGGGAAATATTAACTCTCCCCATCTATGGAGTGCTGTTCAGACTGAGCAACCAGTTCCTAGTCAGTCAGGATTACGGCGGTGTGCTCCTTATGGGCATCTCCACCATCTTATTTATAGTTGGTATGTGTAGGCTTATATAGGGTTCGGGCTGATCAACGCCTACATCACCAGAGTCTCATTTACCGGAATGACATTCACGCTCATCATTTTCGCCCTTACCATTCAGAACTTCTTCTTATTCCGTGCTTTCTGGAACAAAGCAGGAGCTAATGACTACGAGCTGAGCACTAAGAATTTTCTAACCTGGTTTGATGTCGTTAGCATGTCTAACTACTTAGTCGACCGCCAGTTCACAACCCTTTTGCCCTCTGGTGCTTTTGCTGAAGCCATTGCATGCGCTATTAGTCTGGGCGTTGCATTCAACTCCCTAGTTGGAAGAATTGGACTGATTTAAGTATTCGTGCTTTCTTTGTTCGGCACCATCCTTTATGAAGTTAACGCCCAGCTAATCTACAGATGGTTCATCACTGATAACGGCTACGGTTGCAGAATATTCGTATTCGGTTCAGTTGTAGGCACCGTTATAAGCTTCATTCTCGGCAAGAAGGAAACAACAGTCTCTCATCGGGCATATCAAAGCGACTACAAAATGATGTCATTAGGCTTGCTTGGTTTCTTGTTTACTTGTGTTTCTTTACCGATTCTAAGCGGCATTAGCATCTTCACAAGAACCTCAACTGATAATGCAGTTCTGTATGCCAGCCAAATCAACGCTTGGCTAGCTGTCTTTTCTTCAGTGTTAGGCACTTTCACAGCATCTGCATTTTTGTATCGCAAATTCTCAGTTTTCGACTTAGTCTTCGCTGGTCTTGCAGTAAACAATTCATAACTTAGGGTGCGGTTTCTTTAGCGATGTAAGCTGATATTTGTTTCAACCCCTGCGTACCTCTTATTGTCGGCTATGTGATTGGGTTCGCATCTTCCATTTACCCAGCCACGATGAACCGAAAGGTTAACGCAAATGGAGTCGTCTTCACATACCCTACCATAAACAGATTCCTGATTCCAGGTTTCATTGCTTGCATTGTATCAGCAATAGTACAAGCCTGCAACGTGTCATAAAATGGGGACCACATCATTAACAGACTCCCTCAGCGCACATCGATCCAGCAGGGCGGATGGCAAATTGTCGGATTTTTAATTACTCTCGGCACGGCTATCCTGTGCGGTGTGATCGTAGGAGCTCTAACGAAGATCCTAAACAAGCACACAACTGAAGACCAATTTAACGACTAGTACACTTATACTAACTTGCCCAAGTCGTACGCTATCAGTACCGAATGATTTATGTTAAATACACTTATTAACTGCTAGCTGTTATTCCATTAAATTATAAATGAGATCGAGCGTGTTTCAAAATTAACTATATACTCTCAATATATCTCAGCTAGGCTAGTATTGCAAAAGATACAAAGGGGATTGTAAACTGAAAATGAGCAAAAGAAGCACGGAAGTTTAAAAATTATTAGAATTTCCAATAGTAAAATATATTTATCAATAAAATGTTGGCTAATTCGATAAGCCAAGTACCCGAAAAACATTAATAACGCACTACACTGCAAATCGGGAACTATGAATACAGGCATCACGATCTACTAGGCGAGGGCTTCTCCAGCAAAGTGTACCGAGGCATTGACCGCCGCTCTCAAAGTATGTCAATTCGTTAACTTAGAGTAAGTTGCCATCAAAATCATTAACGCTGACATCTTGTCAGAGCCAATCAACGCCACTCTCCTTGAGTTTTAGCTAGAAGTTTTGTAGAAAATGAGAGGATGCATTGGAGTACTGAGCCTGCACGAAATCATCAAAAGAGGAAAAGAGACCTATATAATAACAGAAATTTGCGAAACGGATCTATCAAAAATGTTGATTCCTCTCCTCTCTTTTGAGACAATCGAGGTATACATGCAACAGTTGATTCAAGGTTTTAATCAGTTCTATCGGAAATCAATAATACACAGAGACTTGAAACCAGCAAACATATTAATCGACAAGACTGGAAATCTGAAAATCGGGGACTTAGGATTCGCTATTAAGAGCTCTGAGGCCAGGAAGCAGATGAAATTTAACATTGGATCGCCCCTCTATATGGCACCAGAGGCTCTAAAAAGTAACGAGTATACCCACAAGTCGGATATTTGGGCCCTGGGTATCATACTTTATGAGATGCTGACTGGCGACACACCATGGAGAGCAGAAAACGAATAAGAACTTTACGATAACTATCAGCGTATCCGAATTTAAGATATCCTATTGCATGAAAAATTTCCCAATCACATCAACGATTTTCTTACAAAAACATTACAATTTTAAAGAAGATTCAGAATGTCGCCTGAGTAGCTTATCTTAGTAAAGTTTGCAAGCTAATCATCCACTCAGGAGAGTCAAACTAATATCGAGGCTAAATAATAGCAATAATTAGAGAATAAGTTATATATTCCTAAGCCGAACAAAGGTCCGAGGACGTAAAAATTTCACAAATAAATAACAAACTATTCGATATTGAACAAGACTACTAAAACTACAGCGAAAGAGGAGCCTGTAGTCGTCACTATCCGCACGGCTACACGAAGGACACTGCCGAGAGCCCAAAAGCAGCCAGTAGTGCAGCCTAGAAAAAAATAGTTTGATACTGTAGTGAGAGCAGACGAAGACAAATAGGACAGTAACAGTTGTGCAAAAACTAATGGAAGCACATCAGTTACTGTTGTGTAAGAACCTGCCAAACTATCTAAATAGGAAATAAAGTAGGTAACGAGGAAACTTATTTACTATATTCATGTGTGCCGGCTTCTGTATAAGATACTAGTACGCATCAACGAATGTATCGAGGTCAGCGCAGGGCCTTATGTCAAACAAACACTACAAAATCATGTAGACATGCTTATGAGATTGTATTGTCACATCATTGTGAAACACATGTACGAGGTCAAGAACTTTGGCAGCAATAATTTTCTTAAGCTTGAGTCCACTCATTTGGACGCCTATGTGATGAGCAGCGAGTATAAAAAGCTAAGAAAAGTTTGCTCGTAATATATCGAGAGGTACTCTAAATCCGATTAGCTTAAATTCTTATGGGTCCAAAGAAACTAATTAAGTTACAGAGATGCCATCAGAGCTAGCACTTCCCTCATAATGAAGGTTTGGCCATAGCTGTGCCAGAAGAACCATAATGAAATAATTCTGCTAGAGTTCATGACCTTTGCCGTAGAAGCTCTGTAAGCTATGGACAATAATAGTCTAGATTAGCTATAAAAAAAAGAGAGGATCGAAGATTTCGTAGATACTATTCCCAATCCACCAAGTGTCAACAGATTCAAGCAAGCTATTGCACTAGGCAAAAAGATTAGCAGCAAGTACCAAGGACAAGAAGAGGCCGAAGTCGGCAATACTACTTCATGATATTTTATCATGTGCAATATATAGAATTATTAGCAATTATCATATATTCACACATTCACACTCTTTTTATACTCGTACTTCAGGTTGCTAAGACTGCTATCTTTTTGTAGGCAGTCAATGATTGTCTTTTCCCCTTTGAAACACGAAAAGTACTAAGTTTTCATGCTGGGACTACTACTGAACCAAGCAGAGCTTCTCATAAGAGTGGCTTCCTTATAGAAATTTGAGTAAGAACCACTATCATTTCCGTAAACCATTTTGTGCTTACTGGTCCTCTTCATTTTTTTAGGCTACCTCTCGTTATCTTTCGCCTCTAGCATCTTTCTGGGCATAAAACTAATTTTGGTTGGTCTGAATCAATATAGATTTACTTATACTTATCTCGCCGACAGTCTAGGTCTTGAGCATTCACAACTTGAATCTTGCTTTGCTTGAAGTCTTTCTGGTAGACTGAATTTTTTGGGTTTGAAAAGCTCAAAGTGGACAAGCCACCTTATCTTTCATGAATTTGCGGATAGGTTGGTAGATTTCCGTAGTTCAGATAATCACATTGATAACTCGAGCGTCCTAGAATTTGCCGGTTTGGATAGTATGTGCTCGACTCTGCCGGCGGTTTTTTGTAGGAGTCAGGATGAGGTTTAACGAAGCTAGTTTGAGCTAAATTAATTAAGACTTACACACGGTCGAAAAGTGCATTGATGGATTCTGAATGATAAAACTGGGATGCTTGTTAAAGGCTGTCTCACCGCTGGTCGTCTGCCTAATAAGCTTATTCTAGATCAAACTTAAAGGTTTTCTTGCGAGTCTTTTCATAAAATAGAATTTTTTGAGCATTTCAGATTCAGTGAAACTTTCAGCAATGATCTTGTCTAGGATATTAATTTTCTGACAAATTTCTTTTATGACTGTATCCTCACATGAAGAAGTTGAACACTCTTGAATCTGCTCAACAATCCATTGTAATTATTTTTCTAGCTCATCTTCATAGTTTCTCAATTGCCAATTATTGGATTTGTATGATTTTTTACTCAATTTAATCTCAATGAGTTATTCTGCTCGTTTAAGAAGCTGATCAAGCGTGACTATAGGGTTGAACAGAAGAGAATCCTATACCATTTTCTTGTGCCCAACTAGTTTAGGCTGAGATTGAGATTTAACGCAATCTGTTTCCTCGCGAACAAAATTTGTCACTGTACTTTGGCGTTGCTCCTTGAGTTCAAGCAAACTATCCTCCTGTTTTCTGTTGGTTCGATACGCTCGGCTTGGGTCCAGAGTTCGAAACTAGTCTTTAAGGGGCTAAGATTCATTAGGCTATGTGCGTGGGTTGGGTCTATGACATTCATCCGATTTGCTGACGATTTAGTTGCTGCCTCGTGACTTCAGGATAGTTTTAAATTCGATGCTGTTGTTCGGGCTCGTCTTTTTTAACTACTTTTGCTTTTTGTTGTGGCTGGGCCTGCCGTGGTTATTGCCGCTGTGGCTCATTTAATAATCTTCCTAATTATCGAATACGAACACAGGCAAATTACTATAATTTATAATCATTATGCCTCAGATCATGCTTTTAGTCTGGATAATGGCTTGGCTCTTTTGCGCGTAGGGCCAGGTCGCCAACATTTCCTACCAAATCATGAGCAAAGGCGAAAATATTAGCGTTCGGTTGCAGGAATATTTCAAAGATGCATACAGCGCTCGCATAATTTATGAAAATAGCACCGCCAACATTCAAGAATTGTTCAATACCACTAACACGAGTGTTTATCCGTACCGAGAGGTCTATACTCAGCCGATGGAATATTTGTACAAGGGCACGAAAATAAAGTTAAGCGAGGTAGACTACTATATTGCTAAGACTTTGTACAACCAGCCAGTGAAACTGTTTCTACTAAAGAATAACTTTATCATGCTGCACATTTACAAAGAACACTGCGGGTCTAGTAACGACAACTCGGTGCATGCCCTCAACATCACCGAGAAGCTGCCTGCTCTCTATAAGGGCAAGAAGATCAACTGCACGAGCATGGAAGTGCAGGCCTCCTTCGAGGACTCAGTCTATGTGGCATGCAGTGCTGAGTAAGAAGGCAAAAAATACTCCTTCTTTGTTGTGGAGACTGGCTTAGTCCATAGCCAGCAGGGCTTCATTGTTGACATACTTTACAAAAACGCTTACTCTATTGTCAATAAAACGGCAGTTTGTATTGATTATGCTCTAAAATACTTCGATTCTCTTCGTCTTGATTATATAACAGTGAAAGAACGTATTTTCATGTACTGCAAACAAGCTGGTCCTGGCACTAATCAAACTCCTACTTACTACTTCTCTAACATCTCAACGGGCTTCTTAATTGTAAAACAGGCTGTGCTTGAGTTAAATAGTTGTCTTTTGAACTCAGTTTATATATCGAGCTTGGAGAGTGGATTCTTGTCTGTCATAAATCGAAAGATCTTTTAATATTATGCAAATGAGACTAGTAACAAATCTAAATGCATGCCCACAGGAATCAAAGACGTCGATTATCAGTTGGCGGCGAGTCGTACTTACAACAATATCCAGATTACCTACTTCTTCATGAGAAACAACTCAGTAATTATCAAGTCTTCATACCGGGCGAACTATCAGATCCACAATATCAGTTGCGGGGATGCAGAACTCACTAGCTACGCTCTTACTGAACAGTACATGACTCTTTCCTGTAACAATCAGATGGGCACTCTCTTGCTCATCTATGAAATGGAGGAGCTGTATCCGCGCCTCATCGACAAGAAAAGGTTCGAAAAGGACAACATAACTGTGATTTCCACCAGCAATTATTTGGAAAAGGGCTTCTACATATTTTTCTACAGTCGCTCCACCAATGTGCTCAGCTTACAGGAGTACAATGGCTATATTCTCTCGATCTCCCCTAAACCGAACTCCATTACAGACAAGTTTGCGATATAAAGTTAAAATTTTCCTTATGGATCAACAGTATATCAATTTTACATTCGGTCGAATGCGGAGGAGGGCGAAAGCGAATATATGCTTATTAACATAGCTGTTCGGGCATTCAGTGATTCTAGTATTGCATTCTACCCTGTGAAGCCACTCTCTATCGAATCCCGATATGTGAACTTTAATTTGTCAGCTTTGGCAGCTGGTCCACTCCAGCGCTTCTACTTAGAGAATGACGTATAGGACAAAAATATCAAGATGGAGTTTGTCAATTACTTCAGTACAATCAACATGTCTAGCTTGAATAAAACCATTGCTTCTCAAATACGTAAATTTGGATATGGCTTATAGTCTCCAAAACAGATCGCTTTGAACCTGCAGTTGAAGTTGTTGAATCCTGTTTTTTCGTTTTACTATAGTTCTTTCATCCACAACTGCGTGCTGAAATTCACGAAAGAGATCGTAGAATTTGAAATCGACTGCAACAACTCTGATGTGATCAACTTCAAGAGTTCAATTTCATCAAACGTTAGCACCAAGCTTATAGTTTTGGCTAAGGACAAGTGGATGCAGTACAGTAACACCAGTCTAGAACTTTGCACCATCGTGGGCGAATCAGGTCAGTGTCAGCTTCTGCCAATCCATATGGTCGGCAACAAAGAACCTATTGAGAAAATAAAACTGGTTAGCTTTGAGTCCAAAATCAATGGAGAAGTTTCGATCAATATTTTCATCCTATGCAAGACTCACTTATACTATGGTATTTTCTCACGAGGCAGTAGTAGTAGCAATTTTCAATACGACTGTATATTCGAGATTACAGCAAATTAAGTTGGGGAGCTGGCTACCATGCAATTGGAGAACATTCACTATGACAAGAACTATAATCATTTTTTGCTACTGCAGTTGTCGTACAAAGATAATGGAAAAATTCGACATACTGCACTTCTGTACGATCACCCCACAAAAACAAGTAGCTCTAAGTTCCTCGGCCACCTAATCCATCAGTTCAACGACATGGATACTCACATCTAGTCCATTATGACCATCGACAATTTGCTTGTGATTGTGAGCAGTGATAATGACAATGACAACACTATCATTAAGGAGTATCGCATAACTGAATTCTACTCAGTATATGAGACTCGTACTTATCCTCTTTACGGTCGCAAAATAGTGCAAGGTGGCAGCCACACTTCTGATGGCCAGTTCCTGTATATTGAGGTATAACTTGAGAGACAGCAGTAGGGCATGACATAATACCTTGTATTTTGCCCCACTCTCAACACTGCCAATGTGCTAACTCACGTGATCAAGAAGGAGTCACCCATCACTTTTATCCAGCAAATAGGAGGCGACAACAACAAGTACCAGAATTCGATTGGTATGAATGGCCCCAACATATTCGCACTCTCTATTCCCAATTTGGTAATTAAGTTCGACTACAACCTTAAAACATAAGTCAATATGGATTAGAATACACCCTAAAGCATTAGGAAGACTATAATTCCTGGTGACATAAATTTGAAGTTGGTGGACTACAAGAACACCATGCACGAACTGGTCTACAAGTACGAGTTCGACATCTCGGCCGAAGTAATCAAATACAGTGGCGAGGGAAGTAATAATCTTAACATCAACTCCACGAACCCGACTGCAGTATATTCGTTGCAAACCCATTTAATAAAGGGGCCCGTTATGGATGTCAATCTTGATGTAAGCAGCTGCTAATTCCTGACCAAATCTGTATAATTTGTAGACGTGTTCAGAAAGACCAAATGTCTGATTAATATTGATAGCAAGAGGTACGGAAATCTGCTTGATCTTATTAGCATCAACCTCGATATTGGTAAGTCTGTCGAAATTATTATCACTACTCACTATTTTATCTGTGTGCAAAATAGAGAAATTGTCATAAATCAGAACTTGTCGATTTCCAAGGCCTGCACTATTGTGGGTTATGAATAAAACAGGGGCATATTTATTTGCGATGAAGGTCAGGGTTCAGTAATCAAAACATTTAGCTTCACAAACAGTTCCTGCGAAGGTCTTGGCTCCATTGAGCAAATATCAAAGCCTTCCTGGATGATATACCAGTATTTTAGAATGAAATTCAAGGAGAACTATGCCATATTTTAAATTCCCATCAGAGTAGAGAGCAATAAAATCTATTTCCTCACTAAATACAACCCGGAAAATGATGAGTTCTCGGATAAGTTCATCAGTCTTACATATGAACAGTATTAGAACTTTGAGTCTAGGGACTTCTAAATAGATTAAAGCTATGCTTACTTGCTGGAAGATGGTCTCGGCATCTACAAGCTTAACGGATCGCTTTTTTAAAATAAGACTTCAATGTAACCCACGGTTTGGATAACTCCTAAAAGAATTTAGGAGGCGGTTGGATCTGCCACTAAACTAGTGTATATAAAACCAGAAATGAAACTACTGCATTCAAGATACAATAAATAGTAGTATATTTGCTCAGACAACTCGAGTGAGGTGGTATTTATATAAATAGGAACATCTAGCCATGCTTATGACGTAAAAATTTGCTTCTATCCGACTGTACACGGTGAGGCCGAATACTAAATTATTCCGCTGATCATTTATAAACAGTACAAAGACTGTAAAAATAATGCTTTGTCTAAGTCTAAGAACTATGGTGGACTTACTATAAAATTATGTATTCTGGAAGTGCAAGAACATCATATATTTTCTAACTTCATGCCTATATCACCAAAAACCTCATAGTATTACATGCAGTTCTACTCTTATGACCCGACGGACTCATCCCTTCAAACTATTTATCCTTTCAGGATGGAGAAAGTGAGCACGAACGACACCTTCGAAATCAAATAGTATGAGGGCTAGCTCATTGTGAGGAGTCTGTTCAATTTCATATGCTATTACGAGCTGCAGAGTGAAATAAAGTGGACTGTGACAATGGCTGAAAGCTTCATCAACACTACCACAAACTACAATAAAGTATGCAATGCGACTGTGACCCTTCAGAATGACAACTTTGTGGGCAAGTTCAACATATAAATAAACAATATAGACCCGGTAATTGATCGCTCTTTCATGCCCTGGATACCTCGTGGGTTCTTCATGGTTCTGTGTATCATCTCACTAGTGCAGCTTAGGCTCTACTTAAAACACAAGACACTGAAAATGAACAAAATGAAGCTCAACCTGCTGTCCAATGAGTTCGAGTTCAAAGTCAGGCTTAACTCCAAAAAGGAGTTTACCTCCGAAGATCTGTGCTAATCTACTCTATCTGTTGCTTGATATTTATTATTTTTTAAATTGTGAAAAGTATCATTGGGGTGGATTTGACTGCTGGGGATGCAGCTCTTGTGGTTGAGGCACTGTTTTATTGCTTAATATCCTCTCGATTCTCTCCTCTTCATCAAAATGACCTCGCGAGTGCTCATTAACTTGCTCGATATCAATGAATTTGTTACAGATCTGACATTTTGCCTAAATCACATATCATGTACATGGGTGCTTACGTATAGCTCAGGATGCTCGAATATCCTTCGCTGCATTAATTTCTTTTGTTCCTCGGGAGTCATGCTCTTCTGTTGGAAGTGGAAGGGCATGTTAGTCTCCTCTACCACTATGGGCCTATTCATTTTATCTTGCTTCTCGAATACTCCGCTAAGAACACGAGTGTTGTTATAGTACTTGCTGCCCTGCATGCAATTTATTATTAATATTATTAGCTTATGACTATATGCAATAAGCAAACAAGGTTATGCTACTAATGTGATAAAATATACGAAGCAAAATTAGAATATCGAATGACCGCTTGAGTAACAGAAGATAGAGTCAGTCTCTATCTATCTATAATACAATTATTTAAATTAAAATTTAAAAATGAGACCCAATGTTACAATGACCACTCAAGGAACCATTAACAACACGCATCATTTTACTGAGAAATTATTGCCTCATACTCCTGTGCATAAAACTCAGGAGCCAATGGCTGCGATCAAAAAGATTCAAAACTTCTCATATGCTCTCAACGATGAGGTGGGTTTGGGACTGACGTCCAAGGTTTTCAAGGGCAAAAACGATATCACAGGTAAACCATATGCCACTTAGGTGCTCCAGTAGCAATAAAATGCATTGACCTGAAAAGCCAAAGCGACCATCTTAATCAAGAGTTCATAAAGGAATAAATCGCCACCCTCTAAAGAATAAAAGCTCAGAAGGCCAATTATCTTCTAAAGCTTGAGAGTGTTGTGCTTACTTCAAATAATCTGTACATTGTGACTGAATTCTGCGAAGGCAAAGACATGGCTAAAATATTAAGGCAAAAGAAGTTGCTTTCCGAGCAGCAAGCTCAATCTGTTATGAGGCAAATGATTCTGGGGTACCGCGAACTTTACTCAATGGGCTTTATTCATCGCGATTTAAAATTGTCAAACTTATTCGTTACTAATAACCGAATTAAAATAGCCGACTTTGGATTTGCTATTAGCGAATAAAAGTGCAACTATAGCTTCCCTTACAATGCCGGTTCGCCAAAATATATGCCTCCGGAAAGCTTAAAATACAACCGGTACTCCTTCAAAACAGATGTGTGGTCAATGGGAGTGATAGCTTATTAGCTAGTGTATGGTCATGCACCTTGGCAGAGTATGGACGATGCTAAACTTTTCGACATGATTGCCAGCACTCCAATCGACAGTTTATTTGACAAAAATGTTTCTGTCTCAGATCATTACAAAACTTTCATTGTCAACTGTCTGCAAATTAACAGTGCGCAGAGAGCAGGACCAGATTTTATATTCAATTTTCCTTGGCCTCAAGCACAGGACTACATTGAGGCATTCGTTGAATAGGTAAAAGTTCCTTAGGTGATAAAAGTACCTGGCAAAAACTATGCAGTATTTAATTCAGCTAACCAAATCAGTTACTAATCTAAGCAATTAGATGTTGGAGATTTTACCAACAGCAACTCTGTGCCTACTCAATTTATACTCTTGTCCCAGCTAAACATGTGTAGATTTTTAATCGGTATCCTTAAGACTTTGAAGGCTATTGACAAGGGAAACAACATGTTGATTGCTACAGTAAGCCAGTAAATTATCTTAACTGTGCAGATCATGATGAAAGGACTTGGAGAAGTGACTTGCATGCAGAAAAACAGGTACGATGCACCAAATTTTGATTCTTATATCAAGACAGGTGACTGGCAAAACCTCAAACAACTTATAATCAGATACGACATCGAATTTAGATAGCTTTTAAAAGGGGGACAGCAGGCACGGAAAAATTCAGTGATTCCTCAGACTAATGTTTTACCCCAATTAATCTCATACTTGAAGCAAGGACTGCCAGAAAATAGTCAACTTCTGGATAGCCTAATTACATTTTACGAGATACGTCCAATCCTGACCGGCAGCACGCCTCTGGAGTTTGCAGAGAAAGTCAACATCGCAGCAATTGCAAAAGAAGCTTTGCTACCCGAGCAGGTTGTGTCAGGACAGGCTCTACTAAACAGAGTTGCTCAGCGCTTAAATAAAGTAGGGTTGTGATTTTAATAGTCTATATTTAGTTTCATCAACTCAGAACCATTTGTATTCCTTGAAGACGGGGTCGGTGTTTGAAATAGTCTTGCCGTCATCGTAGACAAAGCTGTCAGTCTCTTGCTTGTAGTGGGGTACGTTGACATTACTTGCGCTTACCATTGCTAATGAGGCTGTCCTCATGGCTGCTCTCTATGTTTTTATAAGAGTGTACATGCTTCTGTCGGCTATGGCACTCGAGAAAATCGTCAATTTGATTTTGGCAGAAGGTGTGAGGGTACATTTTGTTACGGAAGCAGCCTTCCAGCTCTTGCATAAAGAGATAACAGAGGTTTAGATCTCCATTGACTGCGAAGTGTGGGTATGACATTCACGCTCGATTATATTTATCAATTATTGATTCACCATAAAGCACATTTTGATTCACATTAGAATGAATAGCACAATGAATACATTAGCTATTTTTATTTTCAGAATAATTAATACTTCTTAATTCTCAGATTTGAACCAATTAGTTCTATAAATAGTGCATTAAGCGTTACTTTAGTATAAATAAATAAGATAAGATTCATGACTGAGTTCAATAAGGCCTGGAACAAGACTGCAGACACTGCTAACTACTACAAGGACAGGGCAGCTTCAAAAATAGATGAAGCCAAGGACAAAATTGAAAGGGAGCTTAACAAAACCGACCTCGACAGGAAGGTTGACAACATCAAGGACGACATTAGAAGGACTGTGAATCCAAACTTTTGGGACAGAAACAAAGAGACAATTGTGATTGGATCAGCTATTGCTGCCGGCAGTCTGCTTCTCCTCATGGCTTTCAAAAAATGATCATTAAATACATTTACTTGATTTTATACTTTATTAGACATTGAATGTTTACTCGAGCTGAAGACTTGATTAACAATTTATTTTGTTGTTAATCATCTGAGTCGTGATGCTTTTACTAAATACTATAATATCAAATTTAAATGTCACTGGTCGAATTCCTTGAGCAGTTCAAAGGAAATCCCAAAGTTGTGATTAACGAGAAATATATTGGCGATAAGGGTGCTAAATAAGTAGCCAAATTTTTATAATCGCATGGCAAAGTCGAACTTCTTGAGCTCAAGCATAATGATATTACAGGGGCTGGGTTTGCTGATATATTTCAAGCACTTATCAAAAACCCAGGAATTCGGCAACTTTTATTATAGCATAACAATTTAGGAGAAGACGGCGAGGAGACATGGCCTCACTACTTCAGCGAGTTCATGGAAAAGAGTCCAAAGTTTGAAAGGCTCAACGTATCAAATAATCACATAACGGGACGAGCATTCTCCTATTTAATTGACCCGATAAGCCAATCTCGAAGTTTGAAGCTTCTGGAGATCCGTTACAACCAAATCCCTACATCATAAATAAACAGTCTTACATCGGCTCTTTAATCTGCAGGCAATGAAACTCTGCTGTTTGTAGAGCTTACTGATAGCAAAATCGAGAAAGATGCAATCAACAAGCTTGAGAGTTACCTAAAGAACAACAGAAAGAAGAATCCAATCCCTAAAGATAATTTGATGATGACTGGTGGATTTATGAGTGGAAAGCCCTAGAACTTTGGGCAATCTCGGAGTGGGTTTCAGAGCCAAGCCTCTTTTTCACGCAATAATGCTATTGATGACATGTCTAAATAAAACATTCTTCGGCATTTATAAAGTCTACTAGACCAATCGAGGAATGGAACTGCTGAGTTGAGAAATAGGTTATAGGGTGAGCTTGTTTAGCTGCAGAAGAGATAAAAGCTAGACGCTACTGAAATTATTGATCTTGATAGGAAGTGCAATTAACTAACAATATCGAATAGAAATCTCAACTATGAAGTATAGCGAACTTTGCTAGAACATAAGCAAATATAGCAAGACCAATAATTTCAGACACGTGTGAAGGAATAGAGAATTCTATAGGCGAACAGGGAACTCAATTAAATGCAATCCAAGTATGAGGAAATTTAAAATAAAATGAACAAGGATCATGAGGCCAAGCTCAAAGAGTCAGCTAGAGTATGGGAAAACAGACTTCGTACTGTATAGTAACGAATTCGGAATATTTAGACAGATTCTAATACTGTCGATAATGAGGCTAGAAAGCTCAGTGAAAAAAGAGAAAAGCTCAGAACAGATTATGAAGAAGAGGAGGCACTTTTAAGGTCCCGTATTGAGTAGTAAGAATCACAGCGCTACAGATTTAGATTACAGGCATTAAAGTCAAGAATATCTGAAGCATAGCTAAGTAGATAGAAATTTCACAAAAGAGGATAAGACATCCTTTACGAGTTTCAATCCAACGAATCTGAAGGATTACAAAATCTTTCTCGGGTAGAGCAAGAAGTTGAAAATCTTAAAGTGCGAGAGAAAACTTTAGTAGAGAAAAACAAAGACTTTGTTAAAAGAAATTAAAACATAAAACATGAAATTGGACTCAAAAATATTTCAATATAAAAACTTGAAGAATAGTTAAACAAAATTATTCAGTAAATGGAACTGAGGAAAACACACAACAAAGAAGAGGTTGATAAAGTAATTGTAGATCAGGAAGAGGAGAGGTTGAAGCGAGTTAGCGAAAAACAGGCATAAATTCAAAGGTACATATATATTTTATATTCATAGAATTGGAGATCTTGAAGCCTTACTCCGAAATTATAAGCTAGAAAACGCAAAATTAGAACAGGAGTACAAGCTACTTGAACACAAACTACAAGTTTCACTAAGCAAAGCTGTGCAGGAAGTCTTTTCCGAAACCAGCCTTTACTGATATTCTCATAATATGATAATTTTCAATAAATAGCCATCAAGCCAATCAAATTATGTAAGGACTCGATAAGGAAGCCACAATTTAAATATCATTGTGCATGGCTTGAAGGAACGCGTCAAAAGTGTGAAATTTTCCTTAGAACCTTATCAGCCTTTTCAGAGTGACACGCACCATTTTTCCATAAAAAACTTATTCTCCAAAGTCATGCAAAACATAAACTTCGATTCTTCTGCAGGTCTGAAAATTTTAGTAATGAGGATTGGTACCCAAACAGCCCGCGCCTCGATATTTCTGACCATTCAAAAAATCAAAATCAACGAGGTACACTCCATTGGGGTAGTCGTCAAGTTTTTGCTGTAGCTACTCATCAAGTTAGATGTTAGCTGTTGGCATTCCTAGATTTTTTCTGCCCTCGCCTTTTCCTGTTACAACGACACCATCGATGTTGATGGGAGCCACATCCAATCCCTGTCCCCACCACTTTAGCTCAGAGTTCGTGGGTTTTGATCTCAAGTTGAGTCTAAATATTTACTAGTAGTCCTGAGTCAGCACATCTACGTCACAATATTCGTACTTTGAAGGTCTTGAATTTCAAGCTTCAGAGAACTAGAGGTTTAGCTTACAATTTAATATGCCTGAAGTGGACCTATATCAGTTTTATTTTACTTAAGGCATTTTGAATTGTAGCAATTTCGCTATGCTTGAGTCCTGAGCAATAGAAGCCGAAACTTTCAGAAGGACACTTACTGATGACTAACTTATTTGTAGAGTACTTTGACTGAAGCGATGCACGACTGGTTTGATCACTCGCAGATACTTATCGAACAACTGCTCTCGATGCTATTAATCATCTTGCTAGTGCTTATTTCTGATTTTCATCCACTTGGCGAAACTATCCCTGTAGTTTTTGATGTCCACAATCACTTCCAAGTTTATGAATTTTCTCGCCTCCTTCATAAATATGTATAGCGATTTCTGATATTAAATTATAAAACATCTATTGAAGGCAAGTAAGTTCGTAGTTCAGAGCTTCAAAGGATTGGAGGGAAATATCCTCTACTTTGTATTCAGCTGGCTCATTCTAATCAGAGCTCCACGGCTGCCATGGATACCTGCCTGTTACTATTTATGGTAGCACTTACTGACTAAGTAGTTATATCGAACTCTGTCCATTTTCTCCTTCTTATAGTTTCTTATACGGGCCATTGTACCTTTCAGCTCTTGCAATGTTGACCTGTTTTGTGAAGGGGTCATGAGCTTATAGTTTTCGTAAATTGCTGCTTTGCTTAACTATACTGGCTCGGTCCTCAGATTCTTAAGCGGCTCCATCTCCTTTATTTTATGATCCAGCGTCAAGAAAGGGTGTGACTCAGAGTAAGAATTTTTAAAGTAGCACCTTTTGGATACTTCGGAGATGTTTTTGTTGTATCGAGTCGGAGTTCTGATGCTATTATCAGTATCCTTGTACTCTTCATTATTTGATTGAGTTGATAATTTTTTACTATTTCTCTAGTTCTAGTTTAGAAATCGTGTCATTTTCTCCGTATTCAATGTTTTGTGTCTCATGTATTTGCAGCTATTTTGCATATCTGACGCTGCATGTGGTTTCGATTTGCTATACTCCATGTAGAACCGTTTCATCATTTGAAGGGGACTGAGACTCAGTCTTTTTTACTCCATTATTTTAATAGTTATATTTATGTAGGTAATAATTTTAATGTTATCATGCTTTCGACTTCAAGGCTATTGGCTATGGCTTTACTGGGGTATGATCTGCGCTTAAGCCACACGAAAACATTTGCCCAATAATCATCTATATTAATTTTAAGGTACGCTCATTATATGAGGAAGTTCAACATTTTTCAAGTCCGGATCGATCTACTTTTTTATTTTTGCTATTTAGTACACATATTGAATGCAAACCATACCTTTGTCTGCGTGCCCTGGGAACGAAGTAAACTTATCTAAACCTGCTCCTTTGCGCAAGAACCAGGATGTTTATGGTGGTTTTATGATGAATTTAAATGTTCTATCGGTAAAGGCTGTCAGCTTCACTTTCATTGGTACGTCAGGGCGAATGTGAGATGTCAGCTTATTAAACTACTCACAAAATTTCATCATGTTGACTCCTAAAGGACCAAGCGCCTGACCCATCTTAGGGTTGGGCTTTGCTACTCCCGCAAGCACTCGAAGATTTACAGTGGCTTTGTTATACTAATCAATTACCTCTGTGAGCCATAATTCTCAGGATAATTAAATTTTATAATATTCATAATTTGATCAGCAAAGACTTAGAATTCAAATCATTAACTTCACTTTTTAGAAACATTTTCTTTTAATGGCTCCGAAACCTGCTTTGTTTATGTTGTATTTTTTGTGCCATTTAACTTTTGATCCTCTTTTGCCTTATCAGGAATATTAGCTGGCATTTGGTGGCTTTTAACTGTATCTTTAAATTAAACACCTGAGAATGCTTGTTCTTTGGGAGGCAAATGCTTTTCATTTTCTTTTACTAAATCTTTCATGGTTGACTATGAATTTTTGTCTCGTGGGATAATATCCTCAATAACTTTGCAAGGCTAGACATTCCATATCTTTTCACTATACTCTCGAATGGTTCTATCACTGGAGAACTTTCCAGATCGAACAGCGTTCAAGATAGACATTTTATTCCATCTTTTCTTATCTTTGTAAGCTTAGTCAACCTGTGTTATTAAAAAGTGTTACTTTATTTTGGCACTCAATATAGGACTCAAAATCTTGAGTAACCAAATATCGATCATTACTATTGGTGATAGAGTGAAGAAGAGATAGGATGACGTCTTTCTCATTGAAGATACCCTCATGAATTGCTCGAATAATCCGCTTGATACTCTCTGGGAGGTATTGATCTGAACCATTTGTGAAAACAAAGTGCTTCTTGCCTTAAACTTATTCCTCTCGAGCTCCAAATATGAACATGTTTTAGTCGCCCACTTCTTCATGAATTTCAACATTAGCACCGTCCATTGTGCCGATGATCATAGATCCGTTTAGGACAAATTTCATATTGCTCGTGCCTGATGCTTCAGTACCTGCTGTTGATATGTGCTGTGACAATTCAGTAGCTGGTATAATTACTTCAGCCATGCTCACACTATAGTTTGGGATAAATAGGACCTTCAGCAATTTTTTAGTAATTTGATCATTGTTGACAACATTTGCGACTTCATTAATCAACTTAATCACTTTCTTTGCGATATCATACCCAGGGGCAGCTTTGCCTGCAAAAATTACAGTTCTGGGTACAACATTGGCTCTTTGTTACTCACTCATATCCTTGATACAGAAATAGCGGTGTATTACATATAGGATGTTCATCAGCTGTCTCTTATACTCATGAATTCTTTTTACTTGAACATCGAACATAGAATTTTCATCTACTTAAACGTTGCAGTTTTTATGAATAAATTCAGCCAGCCTTTTTTTATTCAATTGCTTAATTGCTTGCCACTTTGATTGAAATGATACGTCACTTGCGTGTTTTTAAATACCTTTAAGCAAGTCCATATTAGTCAACCATTCGTCAGTGCCTAAAGTTTAAGTGTACAATTCGGCAAGGCGTGGGTTCGACATTACAATCCATCTTCTAGTAGTCACTCCATTTGTCACATTAATAAACTTATCAGGCTGAAGCTCATAGAAATCTCTAAATAGTGTTTTTTGAAGCAATTCTGAATGCAAAGCTGCAACTCCATTGACTTTATGAGATCCAACTATTGACAAGTTTCCCATTCTAATTCTTTGTTCTTGGCCCTCTTCCACAATTGACAATACTGCTAATTTTTCCCCTGAAATGTTTTCATTTTTCTTCTTGACGCTCTCAAGCCAGAAATGATTGATCAGGTAAATGAGCTGCAAATGTCTTGGAAGCAGATGGCCTAACAAACCGCTTGTCCATTTTTCAAGAGCTTCAGGCATAACTGTATGGTTAGTGTACGAAAAAGTGTTATAGATAATACCCCAAGCAGCCTATCTATCAAGTCCTTATTCATCAATGAGAATTCTCATAAGTTCGACAATAGACAGAGCAGGATGAGTATCATTCAGCTGAATAGCAGCTGTACTAGGGAACTTTTCCCATTAAAATTTCTAACCTCTTAACTCAGCAATACTTTTGTGGCGTCTTACAATGTCTTGAATCGTTGCAGAAACGAGTAAGTACTACTGCTTAAGTCTTAGTTATTTACCTTGCTCTGTTGAATCGTTTGGATATAGCACACTGGTAATATACTCAGCTCTTTGCTTGGCTTCCAGAGCCTTCCAATACTATCCGCTATTGAATGAACCGAAATCAAATTAATTTAATGGCACAGATTTCCAAAGTCTCAAACCGATGGTATTGTACGTAGCAAAACCAGGAATTGGAATATCATAAGCCCGAGCCACAATCGTTTCGCAATTTTCCCAGATTACAGTTTATTTGCCATCCTTCCATTGAGATCTAGTATTTCCATAAAAGTTTATTTTGTACTGAACGTCGACTCGTTCTATTTCCCAAGGGTTTCCCTCAGCGAGCCAGAAGTCAGGTGTCTAAAACTGGTATCCGTTTTTGATAAACTGTTTGAATATACCATACTCATATCTAATTCCGTAGCCCCAAGCAGGGTAGTTGAGTGTTGCCATCGAGTCCAAGAAGCAAGCAGCAAGTCGACCAAGACCTCCATTGCCTAGACCAGCGTCTGGTTATTTTTCTCTCAACCTTTCATACGAATATCCTAGATCCTTTAATGCTTATTTGAAATCGGATTAAAGATCCAGATTGATGAGGGCATTTTGGAAGCACCTGCCAATGAGGAACTCAAGTGACATATAGTAGACCTTCTTCTTGCCTGAATAGTTCATCACTCGGTGAGTATCATTGAAGTATTCAATTAGCCTGTCTCTAACGGCGTGAGCTGCTGCCTGGTAACAGTGAATATTCTTAAAGTCGAATCTTGTGCGGGCCAGAGTGTACTAAACGTGATGAACAATTCTAAATAATTGCAAAATTTACTGTCTTTCAATGTCAGTGGGTCGATTCGACAGATAACTGTCCATTAGACTGTAGAGTCGATCAGTCATATTCTATATGGTCTGAGCTCTGTTAAGATGAGGTCTCACTTCCTCACCAGATTGATTTTGTTTCACAAGCGTTTCCTTTCTCACAAACGAGGCTGTCTTTTTAACAATCTTCTTGCTGTCGTCCTTTTTAGTTTAAGTCTTCTGCATAAGTAACGCTTAGCTTTTATTTTATATTTGCATATCTTATTATCTAGTATTTAAAGTCAAAAGAAAGGCGTTTACCTCTGATTGCCAAGCATTTTATTTAAGGAAAGTTTTTAAAACTTCTTTTAAGTTTATCTATTAAAATCACAAAGTAAACTTATCGAATGAAACATTAAAAATAATGAAGCACAATTTTGCTGTAGAATTTGAGTGTCATATGAATAAAGCCTGAAAATTAATGATATTGAAATATAATTTCTACCTATTAGCCCAGCAGGCAATAAACTGGACAGAAAGACAATAATTTTAGTTAAATAAATACCCCAAATATCAATTGAAATCATTAAAGCTCTGGAAACTAACATCCTTTTTAATATTTCTCATACTTGTGTTAGACTGATGAGATTGTGTTCCCACTTTACTTCTGGATGTTAATTTTGCACCTGGGCTTATTGATTTTACGAACGATTTTCGATTTCCTAAGTATGTGAGCTTACTTTAATTAGATTAGTTTCTATGACCTATTTATTTTTACGATTATTTTCGTTTAGCAAGATAAACTGGCCTTTATGTTTAGGTTTACTTGCTAAGTGGGCTTAAAATTATGATAGTTGCACTCATGGCTGCGTCTACTCCATCATTCACCAACTTATCAATAATCTTTTTTGAAATAGCCATTGATATATGATGCTCAGTATAGTTTTTACTTTTTTGCTTGATCTACTTGTGAACCACAGATCTAATGAAATCAATACTGCAATTACTAATTATGTTGTTACAAAAAAGGCCAAGCCATACAACTTCATCTGTCCTCACATATCGAATTTGTGGTCTCCAAGTTATGTTCAATGATTTTTAAAATGTGCCTACTTTGTTTTGATCTTTGAGTTATTTTTCATAGTCTAAAGTTTTACCAAGGCAGCGAGTGTACATCAGGCCACTGGGTGATATCCTCATGGGTCCCTTTATTTCCAGTTCGTCTTGGTAAGGCACGTTCACAACAGTCTGATAGATCGAGCCTCCATTATTAATAATTCTTTGAATTTCACTCTTGTTCAAAGTTGTGTGGGGCTACGAAAGTTTAAGTATGGATCCTTTCTTTGTCTCACAGATTGCGTGACTACAACCAGAGTTTGCGACCCGAATCATGTCTTTATCTATTACAGCTGAAATTAAGGTGCTCCCAGAGTTGTCTCTGTTGGAAGATTGCATGCTCATTATTTTATGTTGCACTTGATTGAAGGTTTGGTAAATAATATTCTATGCACTGT
>APMI01003726.1_pt1 | contig 36617 bp, 30 predicted proteins | sample 667938 | NCBI WGS metagenome assembly APMI01 (sample SAMN01084076, study PRJNA167559) | wastewater metagenome | biome: Wastewater | place: Denmark: Ejby Moelle, Odense | collected 2011-11-28
GCATCGGTTCGTGAATTCTTTGGTTCATCACAGCTTTCACAATTTATGGACCAAACCAACCCGCTTTCAGAAATTACCCACAAACGTCGTCTTTCTGCGTTGGGCCCTGGTGGTCTAACCCGTGAGCGCGCGGGCTTTGAAGTACGTGACGTTCACCCAACTCACTATGGTCGTATCTGCCCAATTGAGACTCCAGAGGGTCCGAACATTGGTCTTATCAACTCATTGGCGACATTTGCACGCGTAAATAAATATGGCTTTATCGAAAGCCCTTATCGTAAAGTTGAAGATGGTAAACTTCAAGAAGAAGTGGTTTACCTTTCTGCGGTTGACGAAGCAAAATACACAATCGCGCAGGCAAACTCTGAAGTTGCTGCTGATGGCACACTTGCCCACGAGCTTGTAGAAGCCCGTCAAGCAGGTGAGGCGACAATGGCGCACCGTGGTGAAATCAACCTTATGGACGTTTCTCCTAAACAGGTTGTTTCGGTTGCGGCGGCACTTGTACCGTTCCTTGAAAACGATGACGCGAACCGCGCATTGATGGGTGCGAACATGCAACGTCAGGCCGTTCCATTGGTTAAAGCAGAAGCGCCACTTGTTGGTACAGGTATGGAAGCGGTTGTGGCACGCGATTCAGGTGCAACTATCGTTGCCCGCCGTACAGGTATTGTTGAACAAATCGATGGTACACGTATCGTTGTTCGTGCAACTGCCGAAACTGACCCAACTAAGCCTGGTGTTGATATTTATCGTTTGATGAAATTCCAACGCTCTAACCAAAACACTTGTATCAACCAACGTCCTTTGGTTAAAGTTGGTGACAATGTTAAGGCTGGCGATATTATTGCCGATGGTCCTTCTACCAACCTTGGTGAATTGGCACTTGGTCGTAACGTTCTTGTGGCATTCATGCCTTGGAACGGTTATAACTTCGAGGACTCGATCTTAATCTCTGAACGTATCGTTCGTGATGACGTGTTCACCTCAATCCACCTTGAAGAATTTGAAGCGTCTGCACGCGATACCAAATTAGGCCCTGAAGAAATCACCCGCGATATTCCAAACGTTGGTGAAGAAGCTCTTCGTAACCTTGATGAAGCGGGTATCGTTGCAATTGGTGCCGAAGTTCACCCAGGTGATATTTTGGTTGGTAAAGTTACGCCAAAAGGCGAAACCCCAATGACACCAGAAGAAAAATTGCTTCGTGCAATTTTCGGTGAAAAAGCATCAGATGTTCGTGATACCTCACTTCGCCTTCCACCAGGTGTTTCTGGTACAGTTGTTGAAGTTCGTGTATTCAACCGTCACGGCGTTGAAAAAGATCAACGTGCAAAACAAATTGAACGTGAAGAAATTGAAAACCTTGCCAAAGACCGTGATGACGAATTGGCAATTCTTGAACGCAACATTTATAGCCGCGTTAAAGAAATCTTGGTTGGAAAAGAAGCGGTTCAAGGCCCTAAAGGTTTTGCGGGTGGCGTTATTACTGACGAAACACTTGTTCAATACTCAAAAGGTCAATGGTGGCAGTTTGCGCTTGCAGATGAAGCCGTCATGAGCGAAATCGAGGCCATCAAATCACGTTATGAAACTTCTAAACGTGAACTTGATAGCCGTTTTGAAGACAAGGTTGAAAAATGTCGCCAAGGTGATGACCTTCTTCCAGGCGTTATGAAAGTGGTTAAAGTTTTCGTTGCAGTTAAACGTAAACTTCAACCGGGTGATAAAATGGCGGGGCGCCATGGTAACAAGGGGGTTATCTCACGCATTTCGCCAATCGAAGATATGCCATTCCTAGAAGATGGTACTGCTGTTGATATCGTTCTGAACCCACTGGGCGTGCCTTCGCGTATGAACGTTGGTCAGATTCTTGAAACCCACCTTGGTTGGGCTTGTGCTGGTCTTGGTAAACAAGTTACCGAAGCATTAGAAGCATACCAACGTGCGGGCGAGAAAGATAAATATATCGCAAAACTAAAAGACATTTATGGTGAAAATCAGGAACTACCTGAATCTGATGAGGAATTGATTACACTTGGTCAAAACCTTGGAAACGGCGTTCCGATTGCTACACCGGTGTTTGATGGCGCAAAAGAGAGCGACATTCGTTATTACCTAAACAAAACTGGTAATAAAGAAAATGGTCAATCAACCCTATTTGACGGCAGAACTGGTGAACCGTTTGCACGTGATGTTACTGTTGGTATCATCTATATGCTTAAACTTCACCACCTTGTTGACGATAAAATTCACGCCCGTTCAATTGGCCCATATTCACTTGTTACCCAACAACCGCTTGGCGGTAAGGCACAATTCGGCGGTCAAAGGTTCGGTGAGATGGAGGTCTGGGCGCTTGAGGCTTATGGTGCTGCTTATACACTTCAAGAAATGTTGACCGTTAAATCGGATGACGTTGCCGGCCGTACCAAAGTTTATGAGGCAATCACCCGTGGTGATGACAAATTTGATGCTGGTATTCCTGAATCATTCAACGTTCTTGTTAAAGAGATGCGTTCACTTGGTCTTAATATCGACCTTACCGAAGCGCCACTTGACAATTACGAAGACGATTTGAGCATCTAATTTAACTTGGTGGCGGGCAACCGCCACCAACACAAGGTTTTTACGGGTAATTGCACCCAAAATTTTTTAAGGCTTTAAGGAGCTATTGGTAATGAACCAACATGTAACTAACCGCTTTGGCATCCCATCGGAATTGCCGCCACAATTTGACTCAATTCGTATCTCTCTTGCTGCGCCAGAGCAGATTTTGTCTTGGTCAAAAGGTGAGGTTAAGAAACCTGAAACTATCAACTATCGTACTTTTAAACCAGAGAAAGATGGTCTTTTCTGCGCACGTATTTTCGGGCCTATGAAAGACTATGAATGTTTGTGCGGTAAATATAAACGTATCAAACACAAAGGCCTAACCTGCGAAAAATGTGGTGTTGAAGTAACATTGCAACGTGTTCGCCGTGAACGTATGGGCCATATCGAACTTGCTGCACCAGTTGCACATATTTGGTATTTGAAATCACTTCCTAGCCGTATTTCAACTATGCTTGATATGACGCTAAAAGATGTTGAGCGCGTTCTTTATTTCGAAAAATATATCGTTGTTGAACCTGGCATCACCCCATTCACAGAGCGTCAGCTTATTGATGAGCATGAATTATTCGATGCCCAAGACCAATATGGTGAAGATAGCTTTACTGTTGGCATTGGTGCCGAAGTTATTCGCCAAATGCTTGCGTCAATCGACCTTGAACAAACTGCAAAAAATCTTCGTGAAGAAATTGCGGCTTGTACAACTGAACTTAAGCCTAAAAAACTTGCAAAACGTTTGAAGCTTATTGAAGCGTTCATGATGTCTGGCAACCGTCCTGAATGGATGGTTATGACAATTGTTCCGGTTATTCCTCCTGAACTTCGTCCACTTGTTCCGCTTGAAGGTGGACGTTTCGCGACATCTGATTTGAACGATTTGTATCGCCGCGTTATCAACCGTAACAACCGTCTAAAACGTCTTATCGACCTTCGTTCACCAGACATCATCATCCGTAACGAGAAGCGTATGCTTCAAGAAGCGGTTGACGCATTGTTTGATAATGGTCGTCGTGGTCGCGTTATTACTGGTGCTAACAAACGCCCGCTTAAATCTTTGGCAGATATGCTTAAAGGTAAACAGGGTCGTTTCCGTCAGAACTTGTTGGGTAAACGCGTGGATTATTCTGGTCGTTCGGTTATTACCGTTGGCCCAGATTTGAAATTGCATGAATGTGGTCTTCCAAAGAAAATGGCTTTGGAATTGTTCAAACCATTCATCTATCAACGCCTTGAAGCAAAAGGTCTTTCTGCTACTGTTAAACAAGCTAAAAAACTTGTTGAGAAAGAAAAACCAGAAGTTTGGGATATCCTTGATGAGGTTATTCGTGAACACCCTGTAATGCTTAACCGCGCACCAACTCTACACAGACTTGGTATTCAGGCGTTCGAACCAAAACTTATTGAAGGTAAAGCAATTCAGCTTCACCCGTTGGTTTGTACCGCATTTAACGCCGACTTCGACGGTGACCAAATGGCGGTTCACGTTCCATTATCAATCGAGGCGCAACTTGAAGCGCGCGTATTGATGATGTCAACCAACAACATTCTTTCTCCTGCGAATGGTCGCCCAATTATTGAGCCTTCACAGGATATCGTTTTGGGTCTTTATAACATCTCTACTGTCCGCGAAGGTGAACCTGGTGAAGGTCGCGCATTCGTAAACATGGGTGAAATTGAGGCCGCTTTGGATGCGAAACAAGTAAATGTTCACACCAAAGTTCGTGTTCGTTGGCATGGTGTTGATGAAAATGGTGATGACATTACCCGCGTTATCGAAACCACCCCTGGTCGTTTCATGATTGTGGATTTATTGCCGCGTCACCCTAAATTACAGCCTGAAATTTGTAACATTGTTTTGACCAAAAAAGAGATCGCAAACCTTATCGGTCGCGTCTATCGTTACTGTGGTCAAAAAGCGACTGTTATATTTGCTGACCGTATGAAAAACCTTGGTTTTGCTAAAGCGTTTGAAGCGGGTATTTCTTTCGGTATGGCGGATATGGTTGTTCCAAAAGCCAAAGAAGAATTGGTTGAGGCAGCACGTAAAGAAGTAAACGAATACGAAACCCAATATGCTGATGGTCAAATCACCAAAGGTGAGAAATATAACAAAGTTGTTGACGTTTGGTCAAAATGTACTGACCGTGTTGCGGATGCGATGATGGAAGAAATCGCAAAACCAATCAAAGCACGCGATGGTTCACAGCAGCTTAACTCGGTTTATATGATGGCTCACTCTGGTGCGCGTGGTTCTAAAAACCAAATGAAGCAGTTGGGTGGTATGCGCGGCTTGATGGCGAAACCATCTGGCGAAATCATTGAGACACCGATTATTTCTAACTTCAAAGAAGGCCTATCGGTTCTTGAGTACTTCAACTCTACCCACGGTGCGCGTAAAGGTCTTGCCGATACTGCGTTGAAAACTGCTAACTCTGGTTACTTGACCCGTCGTTTGGTTGATGTTGCCCAAGATTGCATAATCACCGAAGAAGATTGTGGAACTGCACATGGTATCGAACTTAAACCTGTTATCGAGGGTGCGGACGTTATCGTATCTCTTGAACAGCGTATTTTGGGTCGTGTCCTTGCCGAAGATGCGGTTGATCCAGAAACTCAAGAAGTTCTTTATGCACGTGACACTTATTGCGATGAAGACATTGCTGCGGCAATTGACAAAGCGGGTGTGCAATCGGTTAAAGTTCGTTCTCCATTGACTTGTGAAACTCGTAACGGTGTTTGCGGAACATGCTATGGTCGTGACCTTGCACGTAACACACGCGTTAATATGGGCGAAGCAGTTGGTGTTATTGCGGCGCAATCAATCGGTGAACCTGGTACACAGCTTACAATGCGTACGTTCCACATCGGTGGTGCGGCATCGGTTGTTAACAACTCATCTATGGATGCTGGCTTGTCTGGTAAAATTAAATATCAGAATGCATCGACTATCACACGTGAAAATGGTGAAATTATCTGTATGGGTCGTTCAATGTCTGTATCTGTTGTGGATGCGGATGGCAAAACCCGTCAGTCTCTTAAAGTTCCATTCGGTGGTCGTATTCGCGTTAAAGATGGTCAGAAAATCGAACGTGGTGATCGTCTTGCTGATTGGGATCCGTATGCAACACCAATCATTTCAGAGATTGCAGGTCATGCAAAACTTGAAGATTTGATTGATGGCGTTTCTGCTCGTGACGAACTTGATGAAAACACTGGTATTTCTTCAAAAGTTGTTATCGATTGGCGCGGTGGTTCTAAATTGCATGCTGATCTTCGCCCATCAATCGTTATCCTTGATGATAGCGGTGAACCGGTGAAACTTCCAAATGGTAAAGAAGCACGCTATTCATTGCCAATTGGTGCAACCCTTTCTGTTGCCGATGGTTCATTGGTTGCAGGTGGTGATACACTTGCCCGTGTTGCTGCTGGTGGTGTTACTTCACGCGATATTACGGGTGGTCTTCCACGCGTTGCGGAATTGTTTGAAGCACGTCGTCCAAAAGACCACGCAATTATTGCGGAAATCGATGGTCGCGTTGAGTTTGGTAAAGACTACAAAAACAAACGCCGTATTCGTATCGTTCCTGATGATGAAACTATCGAACCAGTGGAATATATGATTCCAAAAGGTAAACACCTTCCGGTTCAAGATGGTGACTGGATTAAACGCGGTGAGCATATCCTTGCGGGCAACCCTGCGCCACAAGATATTCTTGCGGTTCAAGGTGTTGAGGCATTGGCTGAATACCTTGTTGAAGAAGTTCAAAAAGTTTACCGCCTTCAAGGTGTGGTCATTAACGACAAGCACATCGAAGTTATCGTACGCCAAATGTTGCAACGCGTTGAAATCACCGATGCCGGCGATACCGACTTTATCAAAGGCGATGCGGTTGACGAAATCGATCTTGTTGATGAAAATAAACGTATTGAAGAACTTGGTCTTAAACCTGCGACTGCATCACCAGTATTGTTGGGTATTACCAAAGCATCTCTTCAAACCCGTTCATTCTTCTCTGCGGCATCGTTCCAAGAGACAACCCGCGTTCTTACTGACGCATCAGTTAACGGCAAAGTTGACCCTCTTGATGGTCTTAAAGAGAACATCATCGTTGGTCGTCTTATCCCTGCTGGTACAGGTGGTGCACTTCGTCGTCTTAAAGCAATTGCGGCGCACCAAGATGCCAATGCAATTTCTGACGAACGCCACGTTGAAGAAGAAGCATTGCCAGAAGGTTTGGATGATTAATCCAAACCCTTCAGTAATGAATATAAAAAGGGCGCGATTTCGCGCCCTTTTTTATTTGCGAAATTTGTATGATTGAATTACTTAACTCAAAACGGAATCATAATATGCCAAGACCAGAACCCGAAATTTTAAATCCCGCAAATTATCCCTACAAAGTTGACGTTCCAACCAGATTTACCGATCTTAATGTTGCGCAACATGTTTCCAATACCGCATTGGTGCAGATGATAGAGGATGCCCGCGCAAGGTTTTTAATTCAATATGGCGCCGAATTTTCGGGTGAAAATGTTCTTATGGTGGTTACTAATAAGGTTGATTATTTGGCGGAATGTTTTTGGCCTGCTCCGGTTGAAATTTATGTGAAAGTTTCAAAAGTTGGCAATTCATCGTTTGAATTATATCAACTAGCCGTCCAAGAAGGGAAGGCGGTTGGCCTTTCAACATTAACAATGGTGAATGTAAAAGGTGGCCGCGCAAGTGCTTTGACCGAAAAACTAAAAGCTAATTTACAAGAATTATTATGAACATCCTTTTTGATTTAGATGGCACAATTATCGACCCCGGCGATGGGATTATAAAATCATACTCTAATGCTTTAATTGCCTTAGGGCATGAGGATAAAATCACCACTGACATGAGTTGGGTGGTGGGGCCGCCATTACGTAAAAGCTTTGCCACAATTCTTCCGTCTGAAATGGTTGAGGAAGCGGTTGCCAAATACCGTGAATTTCACGCAAAAGGCGGCTTAAAGGAGGCCGTTCTTTACGATGGCATTGCAAATATAATCGCACATCTAAGCGAAACTGGGCATCAGCTTTTCATTTGTACCGCTAAAAACGTTCCCTTCGCAAGAAAAAATATCGAACAATTTAACCTTCAGGGATATTTTGCCGAGATTTATGGTTCGCATCTTGATGGCAAATTTGACGATAAAGCTGAATTAGTTAGTCATATTATTGACACTCATAATCTTGAAAAGAGTGAAACGGTCATGATTGGTGACCGTGAACATGACATAATTGCCGCTCGCAAAAACGGAATAAATGGTATTGGCGTTTTATGGGGCTATGGTAATTCAGATGAATTGAGCGATGCAGGTGCTTCATATTTGGTTGACAGCCCTAATAACCTCTTGAAAGTGATTATTGATTCGACAATTTAGCTTTGAAATCTGAAATGTATGAAAAAATATTCCGCTACCTTCAATAACTTTAAAAGTTAGTAGAATAATTCACCTGTTTATAAATCGCATACAAAATTTTATTCTATTTATGCATGCTTTGTATGCAGGAAAGAAATTTTTGTGTCATTAACGCGACAAAATTAAGCATGTGAAATATTTTTGTCAAAACTTACTGAAATTTTATTGAAAGCGATTGCGTCATAAACCCAATCTGTGTGCGGGCGGTTGGGTAGATTAAAAACTATCTTTCAAGACACCAAATACTATTGGGGAAACATACGAGAGGGCTCCTTACCTTGAAACTTGGGGAGTCTTAATATGTTGAATACAAAAAAATCTACTTATTTTACAGCAGTATCACTACTGGCACTGGCGTGCGTAGCACCATCATTTGCAATGGCAAATGATGAAACAACAGTGGCAGCAGCAACAGAACTTGCACCAGTTGAAAGCGCAGTAATCGTAACGGGTACACGTACCAGCGGTGTGAAAGCCGTTGATAGTGCGTCACCAATTGTGGTTTTAGACACCAAAGCATTGGCAAAAGTCGGGCAACCCGATTTGATGCAGGCATTGGCACAAAATACGCCATCATTTACAGTTCAGGCATTCGGTAGTGATACCGCAAACCTTACTGTGACGGCAAAATTGCGCGGTGTAAGTCCAAACCATGCCTTGATTTTGGTTGATGGTAAACGACGTCATACTACTGCAAACTTGGCGGTTCTTGGCGGTGCATATCAAGGCGCAGCAACCACCGATTGGAGCTTTATTCCAATGGCATCGGTTGGTCGCGTTGAAATCCTACAAGATGGTGCGGCGGCACAATATGGCTCTGATGCAATTGCCGGCGTAATTAACATTATCACCAAAAAGAAGGGTGATGGAGGTCTATTAACCGTAAGCGGTGGTCAATATATGGACGGTGGTGGTCAAACCGGTGACGTATCATTGAACATGGGTATTACGCCAATTGAAAAAGCGTATATAAACCTTACCTTGGAATCAAAATGGCATGATTATTCAAATCGTGGCGATCTTGACCCGCGTGTTTACACAACAACAACTGGCGGCGCACTTAAATTCCCAAATCTTAAATATGCTGATGAATATCCATATTTAAACCATGTGATTGGCGATGCGCAATATCGTTTGAATGTTGCAATGCTTTCAGCAGGTTATGACGTAAGCGATGATTTGAAATTCTATACAAATATGTCTTACGGCCATAAATATGCGTCTGCATATGAAAATTGGAGAACGCCAGATAAAGTTGTTGATACCAGCGGAAATTATGTCTTCCCATTTGGCTTCCAACCGCGTGAAGTTTTGTATGAAGATGATTACCAATTTACTTTTGGTTCGCAATTTAAGGCATTGGGCTGGGATTTTGATTTATCGACAAGTGCCGGACGTGACGATGAGGAAATTTATACCCGTGATTCAGCCAATACTTCTTTCTATACGGATTTTGGCTGGACCCCAACAAATTTCTATGACGGTTCATTGATAACAACCCAACAAGCAACAACACTTGATGCCGATAAATCATTTGAAGTTGGTTTAGCGTCACCGTTAAACGTTGCATGGGGGCTTGAGTATCGTAACGAAAGTTATGAAATCAAATCTGGTGATGCTGCATCATATTATAAAACTGGTGCGCAATCATTCCCTGGCTATCCAACTTCTGCAAATGGTAAGCATTCACGCAATAACAAAGCGGTTTATGTTGATTTTGCTGTGAACCCTGTTGCAAAACTAAGCACAGATTTCGCATTGCGTTATGAAGACTTCTCTGACTTTGGTGAGGCAACTGTTGGAAAGCTGACTGGGCGTTATGATTTCACCGATTCATTTGCACTTCGTGGGACTGTTAGCACAGGTTTCCGTGCACCAACTTTGGCAGAGGAATTCTATACATCAACCAACGTTTCGCCTGATGAATATGACGTGCAGGTGCAGCCAAACTCTAGCGCTGCAAAACTGATTGGTATTCCAAACGGTTTGAAACCAGAAAAATCAACCAACCTAAGCTTTGGTACAGTTTTAAAACCATTTGATTCAAAAGTGATTATTACTGCTGATGCTTATTATATCAAATTGAAAGATCGTATCGTTGGCTCAGATACGCTTTATGCAATTGATAGTGGTGTGGTGGTTTCGCCAGTTCTTAAAAGCGTCATTGATACCACAGGTATTGTAATTGATTATTCCGGCCTTGATTATCTTGGTATCAATGTGTTCGGTAATGGTGTTGATACAACAACTAAAGGTATTGATATTCTTGCTACTACAAGCACTGATTTGGATAAATTTGGTAAAATAGATTGGACTTTAAGCGCCAATTACAACAAAACCGAAGTTAACAAAATTCATAGCTTCCCTGGTGTTCCAGGTATGGAATTGTTTAGCAAAGAAACGATTTCTTATCTTGAAACAGCAAGCCCCAAATATAAATTTATCCTCGGTGGCTTGTGGACTTATGGCAAGTTGCAGACAAATGTCAAAGTTTCATACTATGGCGATTCACAATATGACGTGAATTACGGCGGTCAATGGTGGGAAATTAAACCAGGTGCCAAGGCAATTGTTGATTTGGATTTATCATATAATCTAACCGATAATGTTACCTTGAGCGTTGGTGCAAACAATTTGTTTAACGAATATCCAGACGAACAACCAGCAGGTTATCGCGCACTTCGTTATTCAAGAAAAAGTTCTGGTTATGTAACCCATTATCCAACCAATTCTCCTTATGGAATTAATGGCGGATATTATTACTCAAAACTTTCTGTGAAATTTTAATTGAGTTCGTTCTCGTTTGCGGGGGTGTAAACCCCCGCGACAATTTTTTACAGGACAATGGGGAAAATCATGTCTGAAAATATATATTCAAAAACAATAACTTCACGTAGAAGTTTTATAGAAGGTCTGGCGGCAATTGGCGGTATTTCACTTGCACTTGCTGGCATGGATGCTTTGGGTTTAGGTATTGAATCCGAATATAGTACACCACCAAATATAAGTGGTGGTAATGGAAAGAAAATTGTAATTCTTGGTGCTGGTCTTGCGGGATTGACCGCAGCATATGAAATGTCAAAAGCTGGTTATGATTGCAAAGTTATTGAAACCCGTTCTTTTGCGGGTGGTCGCTGTCAGACCGCAAGAAAAGGCTTCAAATACACTGATTTAATGGGCTATTCGCAAACTTGTGAGTTTGATGAAGGGCATTATCTAAATAATGGGCCGTGGCGGATACCATATCACCACCATTCAACGCTTTATTATACCAAAAAATTCAATGTACCTTTGCAATTGTTCAATAATGACAATGACAATTCATTTGTCTATTTTGAAGGTGGAACCGGGCCATTGGCTGGAAAACCATTGCGCAAAGGCAAGGTTGCGGCGGATGTTCGTGGCTATACCTCTGAAATTTTGGCAAAGGCATCAAAATCTGGCGCTTTGAATTTACCGTTTTCGGCGGCCGATAAAGATAGATTTATTGCGTATCTAATTGGTGAAGGTTGGCTGAATGCCGATACATTATCATATGAAGGAACTAATGGGCGGGGTTATGAAGTTGATCCAGGCCCTGGCATAAATCCAGGCCCTGGTATTCCATCAAAACCATATGCAATGTCTGACCTATTAGGTTCAAAAGCATGGTCGGTTTTACAATCTGTGTCAGATTACGAACAGCAAAGGGTTATGTTCCAACCAATTGGCGGTATGGATCAAATTGCTAAAGGATTTGTCAAAAATCTTGGTGATTTAATTCAATATTCAACATCGGTTAAAAAAATTGCCCAAGATGCAAATGGCGTAAGCGTTTCTTGGATCGATGGGAATGGGGTAAAAGGCGTTACAACCGCCGATTATTGCATTTGTACTATTCCCATTTCGGTTTTGAATGGCATTGATTTGCAAGTTTCGCCGGCATTTAAAGAGGCAATGTTAAAGGTTGCATATGCACCAGTAAATAAAATTGGCTTGCAAATGTCGAACCGTTTTTGGGAAGATAAATACCGCATTTATGGTGGTCACGTTTATAATGATATTCCGGGCATTCGCACAATTTCACTGCCTTCATACGGTTTCCAAGGTGAAAAAGGCGTACTTTTGGGCTATTACTCATTTGGTGGCGAGGCCGCAAAAATAAGCGCTAAATCACCGGCTGATCGTGCGGCATTCGCCCTAGAAGGTGGCCAAAAAATCTTCCCAGAATATAAATCTAGCTTTGAAAATTCATTCTCATTCTGTTGGCATTTGGACAAAGACAATCTTGGTGGTTGGGCCGTCTGGAGCGAAGAAGCGCGCAAAGAGGCATATCCAAAACTTTGTGACCCAGATGGCAGAATTTACTTGGCTGGTGAACATTTAACTTATCTCGGTGGCTGGCAAGCAGGGGCAATTGAATCCGCTTGGCAACAAATTGAGAAAATCCACAAAAGGGTGAAAGCATAATGTTTAAAAATAAATATAGTGTTGTTTATCTAATGGCAAGTTTGTCATTAAGTTTGATTTCTGGCGGCGTAGCAAAAGCTGATGGCCGCTTATTGTTCATGGAAAATTGCTCGGCATGCCACCAATCAAATGCACAGGGTGTCCCCGGTGCATTTCCAGCACTTGCCAAAAATAAATTGGTGCAAGGTAGCCCAGATATATTGGTTAAAACCGTTCTTAATGGTCGCGCGGGAATGCCGTCATTCAAAGGTGATTTATCTGATAATGACCTTGCAATGATTCTAACCTATTTGCGTGCCAATCATGGAAACCATGCTGCAGGAATAAAACCAGACTTTGTAAATAAACAGCGCAAAGGTGGGCAGCCAAAGTCACAATCTTTGCAGGCGCATTAATTAAGGCGCATTGATTAAGGAGAAAACTATGAAGAAAATGATGATAAGCGTGTTATCGCTTGGCCTCTTAATGGCATGTGGTGCACAAGCACAGGAGGTGAAGCGAACCGGCCCTGCTGAATCGCCGATTTCAACTGTTGTGACTGTCCCGCCGGGATATACCACATATTATGTAAGTGGTCTTGTACCTCCCGTTGTTGATAAAACTGCACCTGCCGGTACTGCTGCGTTTTTTGGTGGTTCGACAGAGGTACAGACTGAAGGTGTAATTTTGCGCATAAAAGATGCACTTGCTGCTGAGGGTTTAGGTCTTGGTGATATTGTTATGATGCGGGTTTATCTTGTTGGTGACCCCGCGTTGGGTGGCAAGCTTGATTTTGGCGGAATGATGAAATCATACAAAAAATATTTTGGAACTGCTGAGCAACCAAATAAGCCATCACGTGTAACAACCCAAGTAGCTGCATTAGCAGGTGAGGGGATGTTGGTGGAAATTGAAGTACAGGCAGTAAAAAAAATTGCCCCACCATCAATGCCCAAAAAAACCAAAAAATAAGCAAAAATTCGTCAGGGCAATAAGTATTAACAATAGCGCGGATTAATATTTGCTGTCCTGACGTCTTGCAGTTTTTAATGAATTTGCTAAAGATATATACATAACTAAATAATGCTTGGATGAGGAAAAACGCGCGAATGGATGGACATGGGGCTGCCAAATTATCTGAAAAAGTTGCTGCGTTAATTCGCCAAAAAATAGCCGATGGGGAGTTGAAAGATGGTGAAGATCTTGGCTCTGAGGCATCATTAATCGAACAATATAGTGCATCGCGCCCGTCAATACGTGAGGCGCTGCGTATCCTAGAAGTTGAAGGCTTATTGCAAATTGTTCGCGGGGCGCGTTCGGTAAAAGTGCGGGCACCACAAGTTGAGTTACCAGCACGTTATATGGCGCTTCTGTTGCGGACACAGGGGGCAACAGTTGCTGATGCTTATCATTGCCGCACATTGATTGAGCCAGCAATTGTTAAAGAGGTTGCACAAAATGCCTCAGATAAAGCCCCAATAATTTTAAACAATATCATAAGGCGCGAAAATGAGGCGCTTTTAATGAATGATTTTGAGGCAATAGTTCGATATTCCAACGAGTTTCATTCCGCATTAATTGCCTTGAGCGGCAATAAATCAGCAGAGCTTATTATATCAATGCTGAATAAAATTTATGGCGATCATTATGCAACTGTGGTTCTAGCTACTGATAAGGATACTTTGGAAAAGGCAGTAAAGGCGCATGAGATTCTGGTTCATTTTATTGAAAAGGGGCAGGCCGAACGTGCCGAGCAATTCTGGAATTCCCACCTTAATCTTTTTGAACAATTAATGCGCAATTCAAAATCTTATTTACAAATGGTCGAATTATAACGCCGATTGAATTATATATTATGATGGATTTCTTTATCGGTTATTTCTTGTAACAGGTTTATAATTGCCTGAATTTCAATAGGTTTTCCAAGGAAATAATCAGCACCCGCAGCATTTGCCATATCTGAATAGCTGCTTTCGGTATTCGCACTCAGCATGACAATATTGGTGTAGTTTAAATTATTTTTGTGTTCATATTCTCGTATTGCTTTAGTTGCCTCAATACCATCAAGGATGGGCATTTTAATATCCATGAAAACCAAATCAAATTTTTGTCTTTTAATAGCGTCTAGCGCATCGCGGCCGTTTGAAACAACCGTGGTTTCAAACCCAAATGGTTCAGTAATAATTGCAAAGACCTTTTGGTTTACCGCATGATCTTCCGCCAATAGGACGCGATAACACATATTTTTAACAGGTGCTGGTATTTGAACTACTTCATTTGTAATAATTTCTTTTTCTTTAAATGGCGTCAATGGAATCGTAGCAATAAATGTTGAACCAATACCAATTTGCGAATTAACAACAATTTGACCGCCCATTAAATCAAGCAAATCTTTTGAAATTGAAAGCCCTAGTCCGGTGCCGCCATATTTACGCGCAATTGTATTATCAGCCTGCGTATAACGATTAAACAAATTGTCTAAATCGCTTTGTTTGATACCGATACCTGTATCGGTTACGGTTATTTTGATGCCCCGTGCCAAATCAGAACCATTAACACTATCAAGTGGTTCAACGGCGATTGAAACTTTTCCATGGCTAGTAAATTTCACGGCATTTGACGCAAGATTGGTTATGATTTGTCTTATTCGCACCATATCGCCATAATAATTCAGATGCATTTCAGGATTAAATGAAAGTTCAAATCCAATATTTTTGGTATCTGCTTGAAATTTTACAAGTAGTGCCGCAGCCGAAATAACCTCTTTAATATCAATTGGTAGTGCTTCTAGTGACAATTGACCTGCTTCAATTTTTGTATGGTCCAATACATCATTTAATAACAAACCCAAAGTTTTACCTGCGGACTTGATTAATTCCACCATTTCGCGCTGTTTGGGGTCAAGAACTGTGTTTGATAATGCCTCGGCAATTCCGACAACCCCATTTAATGGCGTGCGTATTTCGTGTGATACATTTGCAAGGAATGTTGATTTTGATTGATTTGCATCTTCTGCCATTTTGGCGAGCTTTTGCAGATTATCATTATAATTTTTCGCATCTGTTATATCGGTAAACGATGTCACGATTTTAACGGGGTCATTATAGTCATCTTCAAACAATGGGGTTGAAGATACTTTAAGCCATAATCGGTCGCCGTTTAACATATCGATGCCAATAATAGAATTTTCAACAAGTTGCCTAGTTTTTAAAGCAACTAATGGCGGTAATTGCTTCCAATCTAAAGGATTGTTGTTTTCATCAAAAAGCAGCCAATTCTCTCTAAGTGAGCTAGCACTTATTAATTCGTCTCTTTCAAGTCGTAATGTGCGTAGTGCCGCAGGGTTGCAGGAGACTATTGTCCCATTTTTGTCTTGTACCAAAACACCGTCATGCATGGTTTTTAATATTGCATCAGATGCAAGGGCTTGGGAATTTGCGGCAATCAATTGATTTGCAATATTATGTGACTTCAAAAATGAAGCTGTTTGCGATGCTAATAGTTTTAAAATTCGTTTGTGGGAATCTGTAAAATCACGTGGTTCTGTATCAAAGATACAAAAAGTTCCAAATATACTTCCATCAGATAGGAAGATTGGGGTTCCGGCATAAAAGCGATATTTCAAATTGTTAATTACATATGGATTGCTTTTGAAGCTTTCATCGGTTTTTGCATCAAAGACGACATACGTATCTTTTTTCGCAATTGTTCTATCGCAGAATGTCAGATTTCTTGGGATATCAACATCCCTAAATTCAATATGTGATGTGACGGTAAGTGTATTGCCATTAAAACGCGTAATGTAAACATAAGGCGTTTTAAATATTTTACGCCCTAGTTCAATCAGCGAAACAAAATCTAGCTCTTCAAGTGTGGTTGAAAGAGCAATGTCCTCGTTGATAATTGTTGTTTTATTTGGAAATAAAAAACTATTCATTATCGAAAGACATGCACGATTCTCCTTAATTTATGGTTACAATAGGCATATTTCTTAATATTAGAATATTGTATAAAAGGAGAGGCGTTGAATATTATTGCGTAATATCAATAGCTTCAGCATTGGTTATAGTTGTTGCGTCAATTGGTCGCATGCCAATTATAAGACCTCTTGCTCCGCCATTTATATAAATTTCTTTAAAATCAAGGGCTGTTTTATCAATAAAGCAACGTAGCTTCTTTTTTTGACCAAAAGGGCTAATGCCACCCACTTTGAATCCGGTAATTCGTTCTGCGTCATGTGGATTAATCATTTGTGCGTGTTTGGCGCCACATGCCACGGCGAGTTTTTTCATTGCCACATTCTTATGTGATGGTATTACGGCACAAACTGGAACATTATCGGCAAGAATTACAAGGGTTTTGAAAACTTGCTCTTCTGGTTTACCAATTGCCAATGCCGCATGAACTCCAATTTTATCAACCCCACTTTCATATTCATAAGGGTGGGGAGTAAATACAATTCCCGCCTTTGAAAGTGCAAGGGTTGCTGCAGTGGTTTTTGCTTTGGACATTTTTTAAAAACCTATAAATTTTTAAAAATTTGGGCGCAAATCTTCTCAAGGCCAATTTTATCGTCATTATCAAATGCGGCAAATTCGGTTGAATCTATATCTAAAACGCCAAATAATTCGCCATTTTTAAATATTGGAACCACAATTTCCGAATTGGAATTGGCATCGCATGCTATATGGTCGGCGAATGCATGAACATCATTGATTATTTGAGTGGTCTTTTCGCGCGCAGCCTTACCACAAACTCCTTTGCCAAAAGGAATGCGCAAGCAGCCCATGGTTCCTTGATAAGGACCAATAACAAGTTCATCCTTTTTATTGGGATCACAAAGATAAAAACCACACCAAAAGAATCGCGCGCCAAATGTGGTTTTCAGAAGACAAACCAACGTGGCAAGGCGCGCAATTTCATTATCCTCACCGTCAATTACCGAACAATACGCGCGCTCAAGCTCTTGATAAGCAGTGGTTTTATCACTTGCATCTATAAAGAAAGATTCCGCCATAAATTATGCTTCGGTTTTTGGTGCAGGTTTGGGCTTGGTTGTTTTTGTGGTTTTTGGTTTATCCGCTACCTTTGCCGTGGCTTTCGGTGCAGGTTCTTTTTTGGGTTTTGCGCCTTTAAGTGAGGAAATTTCGGCTTCTAAAGACACAATTTTCTCTTCTAGCTCGTGAATTTTCTTTTTCATTTCGATTACATTAATCGGTGCAATACCCTCAGCAAATGATTTTTTCCAAGCTTCTAGTTTTTCATCGGGGAAGTTTTTGGCGCGGAATTCCTTTGCTTGTTCACTAGCTTTACTAGCGAAATCTTTTGCTTTGTCGCCAAGATGAGATTCTTCAAATTTCTTTTTAATTTCTTCTTCGGCTTTACCGCCTTTTTCAACCATTTCGTCGAAAACTTCATTGGCAGCTTCGGAAACTTTTGAGAATTTCTCCTGTGCCTGTTCATACATTTTTGCATAAACCTGCGCACCAGCTTCCCAGAACTTTTTGAATATATCAAGGCCTTGATTCATTGCCTCATTCATTGCGTCATTAATTTTCTCATTAGACGCATTTTCCGAATTTTCTTCTGTTTTCACATCTTCGGTTGGTTTGAATTCCGCATCAATAACGTCATCCTTGCCGGTTTTTTTCTTAGCTGCCATTTGTAAGCCTCCTGATATGATAATTATATGGCAATCAGGGGTAGGATTTCAAGGTTATTTACGACTTCTTTTTAATGCCGATGCGGCAGGGGGTTTTTCACCTTTTGGCATTTCATGTGGTTTTGGCGACATCCACATATATAAGGGACGAAGTGGGAAAACCCAAATCAAGCCAATGACCAGAAAAAATGGAATTTTTACCCAAATTGGCTTGTTTAAAATGAAACTACCAAGAATTGTCGCGAAAATTACGTAAATAATAATGAAGCTAAGAGTGGTTACAAGCCCGATTGCGCGGCGATATTTGATGTCCATAATCGTGTCCAATTTGTTATTATTTTCTCATTAGTTACAGAAAATAGAAAAAACAACACAAAATGCAAATACAGCATATATTTTGACTTCCATTAAGTTGCACAAATTGCTATTGAGCCGAAAACGAATGTAATAAATTTAAGGAGATGAGTATGACCGCCATTATCGACATCGTAGGCCGTGAAATTCTGGATAGCCGTGGTAATCCAACCGTTGAAGTTGACGTTTTGCTAGAAAGCGGCGCACATGGCCGTGCAATGGTTCCGTCTGGTGCATCTACCGGCGCACATGAAGCGGTTGAGAAACGTGATGGTGATAAATCTCGCTACCTTGGTAAAGGCGTTCTTGAAGCGGTTGATGCTGTGAATGGTGAAATATATCAAACTCTTTCTGGATTTGATGCACTTGACCAACGTCATATAGATAATGTTTTGATTGAACTTGACGGCACTCCAAACAAATCACGCCTTGGCGCAAATGCGATTTTGGGTGTGTCTTTGGCGGTTGCCCGTGCTGCTGCTGAGGCGGTTGATCTTCCATTATTCAACTATGTTGGCGGTATTAATGCCCGTGTACTTCCTGTGCCAATGATGAATATTTTAAATGGCGGCGCGCATGCGGATAACCCAGTTGATATCCAAGAATTTATGATTATGCCTTTGGCTGCACCTTCGCTTGCTGATGGTGTGCGTTGGGGTGCGGAAGTATTTCATTCATTGAAATCACTATTGAAATCAAAAGGTTTAAACACCAACGTTGGTGACGAGGGTGGTTTTGCACCAAATGTTTCTTCTGCGGTAGAAGCCTTAGACGTCATCTCAGAAGCTATAACTAAAGCGGGCTTCAAGGTTGGCTCTGAAATCGGTTTAGCCCTTGATTGCGCATCATCTGAATATTTCAAAAACGGTAAATATGAGATGGTTGGCGAAGGTAAATCATTCTCATCAGATGAGAATGTAAAATATCTTGCTGATTTGGCCGCAAAATATCCAATCTTCTCAATCGAAGACGGTATGGCAGAAGACGACATGGAAGGTTGGGCTGCACTAACCAAAGAATTAGGTTCAAAAGTTCAGCTTGTTGGTGATGATTTGTTTGTAACCAATCCTGCACGCCTTGCCGATGGCATTAAGGGCGGTCTTGCTAATTCAATCTTGGTAAAAGTAAACCAAATTGGTACTTTGACCGAAACTTTGGATGCGGTCGATCTTGCGCATCGTAATGGTTATACTGCGGTTATGTCGCACCGTTCTGGTGAAACCGAAGATACAACAATTGCAGATTTGGCAGTAGCAACAAACTGCGGACAAATTAAAACTGGCTCATTGTCACGTTCAGACCGTATCGCAAAATATAACCAGTTGATTCGTATTGAAGAAATGCTTGGAACACAGGCGAAATATGCTGGCTTTGATGCTTTGCGCCAAAAACGCTAATCCATTAGGCATAATGTAAAATATTTTTTAGTGGCAGTCATTTTTTTACAGATGACTGCCATTAAAATTTTGTTCACCATATATTTGCAATTTGATTCTAAAAAGCGATTATGTTTAAATTTTCTGCATCGCCTGCCAAAGTAATTTTTATAATTGCCCTTGTGTTTCTGGGTATGCAAGCCTTCTCTGGGGAGCAGGGTTTGTTGCGTTGGCGTGAATATAAAATAAAAGCGGATGCACTTGAAAATAATAAGGAAATTCTTGTCGCAAAACGTAAAAGTCTCGAAAATAAAATTGCAAGATTGCGCGCGGGCGCTGCTGATGCCGATTTTGTAGAAGATTTGGCGCTTAACCGTTTGGACATGGCAGACCCAAAAGATGTGGTCATAAAGACCGATAACTGATAAATTGCATATCAGCGATTAAGCCTCTATTCAGCTTTAAATCGGTAATTATTCACGAAAGCGCAATATTTTTGCCGCATTGCAGCATGAAATTGTGCTAGACGTGTCTGTATTTGATAATTAGACTAAAGCCGCATATTTTTTAGTATTACTTCATTATGGAAGGTATTTTAATGGTCGCAAAAAATGCTAGCCCTTCGAAAGGTAAGGCTGCGGTGGTTTCAAAAGCCAATATGGCAAATCGGGAAGAGTTGCTCGATTATTATCGCCAGATGCTTTTAATCCGCAGGTTCGAGGAAAAAGCCGGTCAATTATACGGCATGGGCTTGATTGCAGGTTTCTGTCACCTTTATATCGGGCAAGAAGCCGTGGTTGTGGGAATGGAAGCTGCACAGGTTGACGAAGATAGCGTTATCACAAGCTATCGTGATCATGGTCATATGCTTGCCTCTGGTATTCCTGCGCGTGACATTATGGCTGAGTTAACGGGGCGTGCCACTGGCTGCTCTGGCGGCAAAGGCGGCTCTATGCACATGTTTTCGAAGGAAGCTAAGTTTTATGGCGGTCATGGCATCGTTGGCGCACAGGTGGCGTTGGGAACTGGTCTTGCTTTTGCCCATCAATATGAAAATGATAATGGTGTAACGATTGCTTATTTCGGCGATGGTGCTGCGAACCAAGGTCAAGTTTACGAAAGCTTTAACATGGCATCTCTTTGGAAATTGCCAATTGTTTATGTAATTGAAAACAACCAATATGCGATGGGTACTTCGGTTGAACGTGCTTCCGCAGAAATAGAGCTTTATAAGCGCGGCATTTCATTTGAAATTCCAGGTGAACAAGTGGATGGTATGGACGTTTTAGCGGTTAAAGAAGCCGCTGAACGGGCAATTGAACATGCACGCAGTGGAAAAGGGCCAGTTCTTCTTGAAATGAAGACTTACCGTTATCGTGGTCACTCTATGTCTGACCCTGCTAAATATCGCCCTAAAGATGAACCGAAACAAGTTCGTGAAACTCGTGACCCGATTGAACATGTTAAACATCTTGGTCTTGAGCATGGCTTATTTTCGGAAGATGATCTGAAAGTAATCGATAAAGAGGTTAAGGAAATTGTTGCTGATGCCGCAGAATACGCGCAAACAAGCCCTGAGCCTGATGTATCTGAACTTATGACAGATATATATTTATAGTTTTCAGGAGAATGAAATGAAAATTCTTGATAAAAAAACAGGCTTTTATAAATATGCGCCAATTTTGGCGGCACTTGCATTTGCGATTCCTAATTTTGCGATGGCGCAAACCGCAACCAATACCGCAAAAGGTGATGAGCAAAAAATCACTATCAAACGTGTTCCGGGGATTATTACGGGTGGAACGGTTGATAAAATTACCTATAAACCAAACTGCACTAAATTTGTTTTTGATATAAGTGCTTCTTCAATCCAAGAGGCGACAAGCCGTACATATGTTCTTGAACAAGAGGCAAAGTTCAACAAAATTCGTGACCGTTGGACAGAATATGAAGATTGCATCATTGAAAATGCCCGTTTGGATGTTTCTGCTATTAACGATAAGCTTAGTAATTATATTCAATCTTCTTCAAAAGTTGAGGTTGATACATTTACTGCAACCAATGCCGCAGCTAATGCAGCGGCGGCGAGACTTAAGGGTCTAAAGAAACCTGTTAAACCAGTTGGCTTTACCCCACACGCATGGGCGCTTCCTGCTGAGGGTCGTCTTTTGGGTTCTGTAACAAGTGGTAATGCAAGCGAAGTTGTTTATACAAGCGGTTGTGGTGTTTACACTGGCGAAGTTACCGCCGAAGATTTTGCAACAGTTACATCAGGTGATGATTTTAACAAAATGGTTGATGTCTTAAAAACTGGTCCTGATAAAATTCAAAAAGCAATTGATTGCAGAAATACCAATGTGCAGGCAGATTTTACTGCGCTTAGCAAGAAAATCGAAGATGGTTTGAACGAAGTTTATCTTCCTGAGAGAACGGCTTTTGAAGAAAATTATTCAAAAGTTCGCACCCAAATTAATCTTCAGCGTCAGGCAGGCGGTTTGCTTGCGGGTTCTAGCTCAAAAGCTGGCGCTAAAAAACCGACTAAGAAAAAGTAATTATTTTTAACCCGATATCGGAGTGTAAAATTGGCAATTGATATTTTAATGCCGGCCTTGTCCCCCACGATGGAAGAGGGGACTTTGGTTAAATGGCTTGTCAAACAAGGCGATGAAGTCAAATCTGGTGATGTTTTGGCGGAGATTGAAACCGACAAGGCAACAATGGAAGTTGAAGCAGTTGATGAGGGTGTTGTTCAAGAAATTCTGGTTGCCGAAGGCACACAGGGTGTAAAGGTCAATACAATTATTGCCAAACTGAAGGGTGAAGGTGAAGAGGCGGTTTCTGCGCCAACGGCTGCACCTGCACCGGTTGCGACACCTGCGCCTGCGCCAAAGCCTGTTGTGGCTGCGGCACAAGTGGTTGAAAAATCATTTGAAGGTATGGAAACCACAAAAACGACAGTTCGTGATGCCCTTCGTGATGCAATGGCAGAAGAAATGCGCCGTGATGAGAAAGTATTCTTAATCGGGGAAGAGGTTGCCCAATATCAAGGTGCATATAAGGTATCACGCGGCCTTCTTGAAGAATTTGGCCCTAAACGTGTTATCGACACCCCAATTACCGAGCATGGTTTTGCTGGCCTTGCGGTAGGCGCGGCTATGGCGGGTTTAAAGCCAATTGTTGAGTTTATGACATTTAACTTTGCGATGCAGGCAATTGACCATATCATCAATTCTGCGGCAAAAGTTCTTTATATGTCTGGTGGTCAGATTTCGACCTCTATTGTGTTCCGTGGTCCAAATGGTGCGGCGGCACGCGTGGGGGCACAGCACTCGCAGGATTATTCATCATGGTATGGCAACGTGCCAGGGCTTAAAGTGGTTGCACCATATGATGCCGCCGACGCCAAAGGCTTGTTAAAAGCGGCAATTCGTGATCCAAACCCAGTAGTGTTCCTTGAGCATGAAATGCTTTATGGTCATGAGTTCGATGTGCCAAATGATGATGATTATATCATTCCAATTGGCAAGGCGAAAATTCGTCGCGAAGGTACTGATGTTACCATTACCTGTCACGCGCGCATGGTTGGCTATGCTTTGAAAGCTGCTGAGGAGTTGGCGGAAATTGGTATTTCTGCGGAAGTTATTGACCTTCGTACAATTCGCCCACTTGATACGGCTACAATCATTGAATCTATTAAAAAGACTAACCGCCTAGTTTCTGTTGAAGAAGGCTGGGGCCCGATGGGTGTTGGTGCAGAGGTGGTTTCAGTAGTGGTTGATCAGGCGTTCGATTGGCTTGATGCACAGCCAGTTCGGGTTCACCAAAAAGATACACCGCTGCCATATGCTGCAAACCTTGAGCAATTATCATTGCCGCAAGTTGCGGATGTCGTTGCGGCCGTAAAAATCGTTTGCAATAAATAGGGGGAATAAATGCCAGTAGATATTCTAATGCCTGCGCTTTCCCCAACTATGGAAGAAGGCGTTCTTGCAAAATGGTTGGTAAAAGTTGGTGATGAGATTAAATCCGGCGATGTAATTGCTGAAATCGAAACCGATAAGGCGACCATGGAAGTTGAGGCCGTTGATGAGGGTGAGGTTCTTGAAATCCTTGTCCCTGAAGGCACGAGTGGTGTAAAAATCAATACGGTTATTGCCAGAATTTCTGGTGATGATGCAAGCCCTGCAAAACCTGCACCTGCACCTGCGCCACAGGTTGCTCCTGCACCGATTGCAGAGGCTCCAAAACCTGAGGCGGCACCGCAAACGGTTGCTGTGGCAAAAACCGATGCTGGTGATCGTATTTTTGCATCACCTTTGGCAAGACGAATTGCGGCACAAAATAATGTTGATTTAAAATCGATAAAAGGCACTGGCCCGAATGGTCGTATCATTCGTGTCGATGTTGAGGGTGTTAAAGGTGGTGTGGCTACGCCTGTTGCTGCAAGTCCTGCTGTTGCGCCGCAAACAAGTGTGGCGGCAAAAACGCCATCAACTATTGCGGCAACTGGCTATAAAGAGGGTAATTATGATGTTATCCCGCTTGATGGCATGCGCCGTACAATTGCCAAACGTTTGACGGATTCATTCCGCGATGTCCCACACTTCCCGCTTCAAGTCGATATTGAACTTGATAAATTGCTAGAGCTTCGTAAGCAACTTAATTCCCAAAACGAAAATTCCAAGATTTCAGTCAATGACATGATTATCAAGGCAACCGCTTTGGCATGTAAAAAAGTTCCTGAAGCCAATGCAAGCTATACTGATGAAGGGATTTTAATCCATCATCATGCCGATGTTGCGGTGGCGGTGGCAATCGATGGTGGTTTGATTACACCTGTCGTTCGTGAAGCAGAAAATAAAGGGCTTTTGACAATTTCAGAAGAGGTTAAAACCCTTGCAGACAAGGCTAAAAATCGCAAATTAATGCCGGAAGAATATTCTGCGGGTACTATTAGTGTTTCTAACCTTGGTATGTTTGGTATCAAAAGCTTTGGTTCAATCATCAATGAGCCACAAGGCTGCATTCTTTCTGTTGGCGCTGGTGAGCAGCGTCCAGTGGTAAAAGATGGGGCGCTGGCGATTGCCACAGTCATGAGTGTTACCTTAACCTGTGACCACCGTGTAGTTGACGGTGCAGTTGGTGCAAGATGGCTAAAGGCGTTTAAGCGCCTGCTTGAAGAACCTCTAAGCATGTTGCTTTAAGATTATGTTGCTTTATGGCGGAGGGTAAAGCCTTCCGCCTTTGGCAAAGTAATAGTTTTTACGAATACACATATTTCCCATCAACTAATTTTGGAGCATTTATGAGTAATAACTTAAGTAATAATACGATGAACAAAGAATTATTCACAAGAGTTAAGCTTGCGGCTCTCTGGACTAGTTTGATGTTCCTTTATATTTATGCTGATTATTTTATGCTTTATGATGGAAACACGCTAAAGAATATGATGAACGGCATAATGGGGCCATTGGGGCCTGCCAATGACAAAATTATGATTGGCGTATCAATTTTGATGATTGTGCCAAGTATGATGATTTGTCTAAGCGTTTTATTACCGCGTCAAATAAATAAATGGCTTAATATCTTATTTGGCTGTGCTTATGCATTTATTGCGGGTGCTTCAAATATGGGTGGCGCACCATTTTATGTTTTATTTGGTGTTGTTGAAATAGTCGTCTCTTTGTTAATAGTTTTTATTGCTTTCAACTGGCGTAAAGAAATTGCTAAATAACAAGGTTAATAGGGTTTAAATCGGGCAATCACTATATCATAACCATTTTGTGCTACATTGTAAAAAACGAAACAAAGTTTCAAAAACATGGTGTAAAATGGGTTGGTGTAAAATGGTTTTGCCTCGTAAGTTAGGGCGGGCAGGTAATGCTTGTACGCCTGATGTAGCAGGAAACAGAAAGTCAGGGAAACATATTCTAAAAGCTGAGCTTGTGGACAGACCAGGCCCGATTAGCAAACTTCCAGAAATAAGAGGAAGACGCGGGGACTTTGGCGGGCATTATCTTTATCGGTGATTGACTTACTATTCCAAGCATAGCTTTTATAAGTTTTTAAAATTATGCTGGAACTATTTACAACTGCGTTTGTTACATTTTTTGTCGTGATTGACCCACCGGGCGTCGCGCCAATGTTTGCTGCGCTTACTGATAATACCTCGCGTGAGTGGCAGCGTAAAATGGCCTTTAAGGCGGTTTTTGTTGCCACTGTCATCATGGTTGGTTTTGCCTTTGGTGGTGCGTGGCTTCTGGAGCATTTGGGCGTTTCATTGGATGCGTTCCGTATCGCGGGCGGCGGTATGTTATTCCTGATTGCGATTGATATGCTTTTTGAAAAGCGTAATGAGCGTCGCGAAGATAGAAACGAAAAAGTTCTTGATAACGCCAAAAAACACCCTGAGCGTTTTGAAGATGTTTCGGTTTTTCCATTGGGTATTCCGCTTCTTGCTGGGCCTGGTTCAATCGCCACCGTGATGCTTTATTTTTCACAACATAAGGCTTTTTTAAGCAAGATGGTGGTTTTAGGAAGTGTGGGGTTAAACCTCTTCCTTTGCCTAATTGTTTTTTTACTTGCCCCCAAAATTACTAAATTTATTGGCCCAACCATTGCCACCGCATTAGAGCGGATTTTAGGTATTATTTTGGCGGCACTTTCGGCGCAATTTATCATTGATGGTATAAAAGGCGCGTTTTCACTTTAAGGATTTTTACCATGAGCGAGAGTTTTGACATTGCAGTAATCGGCGGCGGTCCGGGTGGCTATGTGGCGGCAATTCGTGCTGCACAATTAGGCTTTAAAGTGGCAGTCGTTGAACGCGAACATATGGGCGGCATCTGTTTGAATTGGGGTTGTATTCCGACCAAGGCTTTGCTTGCATCTGCGGATGTTTATTCAAAAATCAAACATGCCCAAAATTATGGTATTTCGGTTTCTGGTGCGACTTATGACCTTGCCAAAATTGTTGAACGCTCTCGTGGGGTTGCTAAACAAATGTCGGCTGGCATTGGTTTTTTGATGAAAAAAAACAAAGTTACGGTTTTTGACGCCACTGCCAAATTGGTAAAAGGAACTGATGCACCAAAAGTTATTGCCACCGCAAAAGATGGCAAGACCACAGAGATTGTTGCAAAACATGTAATTTTGGCAACCGGTGCGCGTGCGCGCATTATCCCACAAGCAGGTCTTGAGCCAGATGGCAAATTCATTTGGACTTATAAAGAAGCACTTGTTCCCGACACAATGCCAAAACGCCTGTTGGTTATTGGCTCGGGTGCAATTGGTATTGAATTTGCAAGCTTCTTTAATGCGCTTGGCTCTGAAGTTACTGTTGTTGAAGCGGTTGATAAAATCATGCCGGTTGAAGACAAGGAAATTTCCGACTTTGCCCAAAAGCAATTCATTAAACGTGGCATGAAAATTATGACTTCGGCAAGCGTGAAGTCGGTTAAAAAGAATGAGAATGATATTACTGCAATCGTGGAATCTGGTGGCAAAACCCAAGAAATCACCGCCGACCGTATTATTTTGGCGATTGGTATTGTTGGTAACGTTGAAAATCTTGGGCTTGAAGAATTAGGTGTTACTGTTGATCGTACGCATATCGTAACCGATGGTATGGGAACAACCAATGTGAAGGGGCTTTATGCGATTGGCGATATTGCGGGCGCGCCGTGGCTTGCACATAAGGCTTCGCATGAAGGTATTATTTGTGTTGAAAAAATTGCGGGTAAAAAAGTTCACCCAATTAATCCACGCCAAATTGCAGGCTGCACTTATGCCACCCCACAAGTTGCCTCAATCGGTTTAACCGAAGCCAAGGCAAAAGAATTGGGATATGAATTAAAGGTTGGTCATTTCCCATTTATTGGAAATGGCAAAGCTGTTGCACTTGGTGAGGCCGAGGGGATGGTGAAAACAATTTTTGATGCCAAAACTGGTGAAATGCTTGGGGCGCATATGGTTGGTGCCGAAGTTACCGAAATGATTCAAGGTTATGCCGTTGGCATGGGTCTTGAAACCACCGAGCATGAGTTAATAGAAACCGTATTCCCGCACCCAACCCTATCAGAAATGATGCATGAGGCAGTTTTGGATGCCTATGGTCGGGCGATACACATCTAATAAAAATTTGCGAGGCAAATTTACTCTTCGATTATACGGAAAAGTCTATCAACTTTTCCTATCTCATCGTTAGCTTTTACAACTTTTGCGCTTTTTCCTGTATAATGGACGTGGGCACATAGTGGTAGTGGGTGAAACAAGGCCTGATTTCCGGTTTTATTTTACATTTATTGTTTTATCAAAGAATTGTAATAACAAGTCTTTGGTGCGGCGCTTATTCACTTACTAAAGCTATTGTAATTTTGTCCTGTTCAGGCTTTAGTTTATGGATGTATCAGTGTATTTAATACATTCACGACATTGCCCGAATTCAGGCTTTGGTTTAAAGCCTGAATTTCAATTTATTGGAGCTTGATTTGACAGACTTATTGCGTGAAGCCGAAGACGAATTACGCCGTGAAACGGTAGAGAAAACAGCAAAACGCGCGTTTCCTTTTTTGATTGGTGCGATTGTTCTGGCTTTGGTCGGCGGTGCCGGTCTTCAAGTTTGGCGCGGTCAACAGGCAAAGGCATTAGAAAAATCTTCAGATGATTATTATGCCGCAATGGATAAATTAGAATCTGGCGATCTTGATGGCGGTATCAAGGCTCTTTCAGAAGTTGCCAAAAGTAATAATGGCATGGGGCAATTGGCACTTATCCAACTTGCCGATGTGCAAAATGAAAAGGGTGATTATGCATCCGCACTTAAAAGCTATGATGATGCTGCCAAGAAAATTAGTGACAAGGATTTAAAAGCGCTTGCAAAATTGCGCGCTGCCTTTGTTTCAACTTTTGTTGAGGATAATGCAAAAACCATCGCTCGTGCCGATGAAATCGTAAAAGATGGCACTGCGTTTGCGCCACTTGCGCGTGAATTAAAAGCTGGCGCTTTATGGGCTTCAGGTAAAGCTGATGAAGCGAAAAAAGAATATGAATTGCTGCAAATCGACCCTAATGCTCCAAAAGGATTGCAAGCACGTGCTGGGCAAGCGGTTGCGGTCATAAACTCTGGTGCTGCTATTGCACCTGATTTAATGCAAATGCCACAACAGCAAGGCACAGAAGGGGCAGGGCAAGCGGCTGCGCGTGACCCTAATGCGGAATATGACAAAGACGGTAAACGTATTGTCCGCCTTCCGCCTGGTCAAAAATTGCCACCGGGCACAAAAATTCCACCAGATGTCCGTGTAATTGAAACACCGCTTCCTGCGGGTGGGGCATTGCCACCGGGTGTTACACCACAACAAATTGAGGCTGCGAAAAAATCACAAGCCCAAGCGCGCGCTGAGTTTATGAAAGAGGTTGAGGCACAACGTCAAAAATCTATGAAAGAACAAGAAGCTGTTACCAAAGCGCAGCAACAGGAAATCGACAAAGTCAATAAAGCAGCCGGCAATAATACCGCTGGCGACACAAAAACAGACAGCAAGCAATAGGTGCGGTAAATGGGAAAGTTTATTGATAAAAAACTATTAGTTACGCCTTTGATGCTTGCCTTTGTGGCGGTTACGGCGTGTTCAAGCGTTGGCGAACGGTTTAAAATTCCGTCTTTTGGAAATAAGGCCGAAGCTGCCAAGAAAAAAGATGATGGTCGTATCGCAATTCTTACTGCCGATGAAGAATTAAAACCCGATGAGGGCTTGGCTGCTGTTGGCGCTTCAGCACCGCCATCATTGCCACTTACTTCGTGGTCAAATGCTTCTGGTAATCCAAATGCAACGATTGAAAATATTACTGGTGACGGTTCATTATCAATTGCATGGAAGAAAAAACTTGGCGCCGGTGCAAATAAATCGGTTGGTTTGATTGGGCAGCCATTAATTGCCGACAATAAAATTATGTTGCTTGATGCCAGCCTTACTTTGCACGCATATAGTGTGGACGGTCAAAAGAAATTATGGTCGGTTTCTTTGGGTGAACCAAAGAAAAAAGGTTGGTTTAAATCACAAACCAAGGCAACTGCTGGCGGTATTGGCTATGAAAACGGCGTTATTGTTGCCGCATCTGGTTTTGGCGAAATTATTGGTGTTGATGCAACGAACGGCAATATTATGTGGCGTTTTGTAACTGATGCCCCTGTGCATTCGTCACCACTTGTCGCCAATGGTCGCGCCTATGCGGTGTCTGTAACTTCGCAACTTTATGCAATTGATGATAAAACTGGTGAGCTTGTGTGGACACAATCTGGTCTTACTGAAAGTGCGCGTGTCCTTTCATCATCATCATCGGTTATTCAGGGCGATACTTTGATTACGCCATTTTCTTCGGGTGAAGTTGTGGCTTCATTGACTGCGAATGGTCGACGCCTATGGAATGAAAGTCTTTCTCGTGTAACTGGTGGCAATTCACTTGCGGCGATTAACGATATTGCTGGACATCCGGTTATCAATGATGGTTCTGTCTATGCGGTTTCACAGTCTGGTTTACTTGCTGCAATTGATTTGCGTTCGGGTGTGAAAACTTGGGACAAATCAATATCTTCAATTCAAAGCCCTTGGGTCGCTGGTTCATATGTTTATGTTGTTTCCGTCGATGCCGAGCTTTATTGTCTCGAAAAATCAAGCGGTAGAATTGTTTGGATGACGCAACTTGATCGCTATAAAAACGCGAAAAAGAAAAAAGGAAAAATCGTTTGGACTGGGCCAGTAATGGTTGAGGGGCATTTGGTTCTTGCTTCATCCGAAGGGGAAATCGTTGAGGTCAACCCAACCAAAGGTGAGATTGTAAACAAAATCAAAGGCAAAGAAGAGTTTTTGATTGCGCCTTCGGTTGCTGATGGCACGGTTTACTTCCTTGCGAATGATGGCACAATGGTGTCTTTGAAATAATTGAAACCTTGATATGGCAATAAAAACTGCAATTGTTGGTCGTCCCAATGTGGGTAAGTCCACGCTTTTCAACAGATTAGCGGGGCGTAAACTTGCGATTGTTGATGATATGCCCGGCGTTACACGTGACCGCCGTGAGGCAAAAGGTCGTCTGGGTGATATTGATTTATTGCTAATTGATACTGCTGGCTTTGAAAACGTCAAAGACGAAAGCCTTGAGGCGCGTATGCGCGAACAAACTGAAGAGGCAATTAAAGAGGCCGAAATCTGTTTGTTTGTTTTTGATGCCCGCGTTGGTGTGACTCCGCATGATGAGATTTTTGCCGCACTTTTGCGTAAGCATAATAAGCCGGTTGTAGTTCTTGCCAATAAAGCCGAAGCCAAATCAACTGAAATCGGCGCTAATGAGGGCTTTTCTTTAGGCCTTGGTGAACCAATCCCTGTTTCTGCGGAACACGGGGAAGGTATGTCCGATATTTATGCGGCCTTTATTGAAAAACTAGGTGAGCGCGCGGGTGCCGATTTGGGATATGGCGAAGATGAAGAAAATCCGCCTTTACGCCTTGCGATTATTGGCCGCCCGAATGCAGGTAAATCAACGCTTATCAATGCGATAATTGGCGAAGACAGACTTATTACTGGGGCCGAAGCGGGCATTACACGTGATTCAATTGGTATCGATTGGGAATGGGATAACACCCGTGTAAAACTTATTGATACCGCAGGGATGCGCCGCAAGGCAAAAGTTCAAGAGAAATTAGAGGTTCTTTCGGTTGCCGATACCATTCGGGCAATTCGCTTTGCCGAGATTTGTTTTGTTGTCATGGGCGCTGATGAAGCATTTGAAAAACAAGATTTGCAAATTGCCGATTTGGTCGCGCGTGAAGGGCGTGGTCTTGTTTACGTTATCACCAAATGGGATGCCGTAGAAAACCCGCAAGAGCGTATGAAAGAATTGCGCGAACGCTCTGAAAAAGCTTTGCCAGAGGTAAAAGGTGCGCCAATGGTTGTGGTTTCCGCCATGACTGGTTATGGCCTTGAGCGCTTATTGCCAGCGGCACTTGATGTTCATGATGATTGGAACGCGCGTATAAAAACCCGTGATTTGAACGACTGGCTAAAAGAAGCTGTTTCAAAACAACCGCCGCCAATGGTAGAGGGCAAACGTGTTAAGCCTAAATACATCTCGCAAATTAAGGCACGCCCGCCAACATTTGTTTTGATTGCCAATCGCGCGTCTGGATTGCCCGAAAACTATGTGCGCTACCTTACCAATGGCATCCGTGTGGCATTTGATATGCCTGCCGTGCCGATGCGTTTCTTTGTTCGCGCGCCGAAAAACCCATTTGTTGACGGTGTTGCTGAAAAGCCAAAGTATCAAAGCAATACTAAGGGGCCATCAATTCCTAAGCCGGAAAAACCAAAGCAACAGGAACGTAGCCTAAAAATTTCAAACCCGCGCAAAGCATTGGCGGCGAAAAAGGCGGCAACAGGTAAGGGTAAAAAATTCTCTCATAACCCTGGCAAAAGACCATTTAAATAAACTATTTACTTTTATATACGTTTAATATATAAACCATATATGTTTTGTATATGGAGTATGTATTGGGTATCGTGAATATTGACGATGATTTGCATGAGCAAATTCGAAAAGCCTGTGGTGTCTCGCAACGTTCCATTAACGCACAGGCTGCGTTTTGGATTAAAATCGGCATGATGGCAGAGCTAGAGCCAAATTTAACTTATAATCAAATTATGAACCGTGAACTTAAGGCGGTTGGTCTTGAAAATTTCTTAACCGCGTCAGGTCGCAATGATTAAAACCTCTCAAGAAATTGCGATTATGGCGGAGGCGGGGCGGCTTTTGGCCTCTGTTTTCACTATGCTAGATAATGTTGATTTTAATGGAATGACTACCATGCTGGTAAATGACATGGTTGAAGATTTCATTGTTAATAATCTAAAGGCACGCCCTGCAAGTAAGGGGCAATATAATTACGAATATGTTTTGAATTGCTCAATAAATGAGGTTGTTTGCCATGGTGTCCCATCAAATAATGAGATTATTAAAAATGGTGATATCGTAAATTTTGACATTACTTTAGAAAAAAATGGCTATATCGCCGACTCTAGTAAAACTTATATGATTGGTGAGGTTTCGGCTGCTGCAAAACGCCTTGTACGCACAACTTATGAAGCTTTGTGGAGGGGGATAAAAGCTGTCCGCCCTGGGGCGACCTTAGGGGATATTGGGTTTGCAATCGAAAGCCATGCCAAGAAAAGTGGTTATTCTGTTGTTCGTGAATATTGCGGGCATGGTATTGGGCGTGAAATGCATGAAGAGCCAAATGTTATGCATTTTGGTCGCCCATCAAGTGGTTTGAAATTACGCGAAGGCATGGTTTTCACCATAGAGCCCATGATAAATCAGGGAAAAAATACAACTGTAACCCTTGATGATGGTTGGACCGTGGTAACAACTGACGGTAAATTATCCGCGCAGTTTGAACACACAATTGCGGTAACAAAAACTGGCTATCAGGTTTTGACATTAAGACCGGATGAAAAACCAAACCCCAAATAATTATCTTTATTTAAGACCACGTTTTTCCAAAAATGCTTGGTAATGTTCGGTATCACGGAAATTAATACGCACACCATTTAATGATTTTTCACGTGACGGTGACATTAATTCCAAAATCATGGTCGCAAGGTCTGCCGGATGGGGCATATTGGTTTGATCTTCACCCGGATAAGCGCGACGGCGCATTCCTGTTACCACTGCACCAGGGTTTAAAACTGTTGCAACGATATTATTCAAAGTCTGTTCTGCGGCCCAAGATTGAACCATGATTTCAAGACCCGCTTTTGTCGCGCCATAAAGCCCCCATAACGGACGCGCCTCTTTAGCAACTGTCGAGGTCATGAAAATTGCACGCCCTTGTGGTGCGGCCTCTAGCAGTGGTGACAGCGAATATAGAAGGCGGAATGTTGCGGTTAAATTGGTATCAATAATATTTTGTGCTTCACGCGGTGTGAAATGAGTAATAGGTGTCAAATCGCCAAGATTTGCTGCACAATGAATAAGGCCATCAAGCTTTTGATAGCGTTCAAAAATTACTCCGCCCAAACGGTCAATTGCCGCGCCATCTTTGATGTCAATCGGAACAATCGTGGCATTTTCGCCAGTGATTTTGATAATTTCATCATCCAATTCTTCCAATTTTTCTTCACGTCTTGCAAGTGCGATAACATGATAACCAGCGCGCGCCATGATAATCGCCGCTTGCTTACCAATGCCTTGTGATGCACCGGTTACTAAAACTACTGGCTTATTATTGGGATTTGAATTTGGCATTATGCCTCGATTAAAAATGATAATTGTTGGAATGATTCAGATTTAACATATTCAATATCGGCAAGACGGGTAGGGTAGTCGCCGGTGAAATAATGGTCGGCATATTGTGGTGCATCTGGGTTACGTTTTTCTTCACCCAATGCCCAATAAAGCCCCTCAACTGATAAGAAGCCTAATGAATCAGCGCCAATTGCCGCCGCCATTTCTTCAACGGTCATATTAGCGGCCATAAGTTGATCCCGGTCTGGCATATCGATACCATAGAAATCAGGCCATTGAATTGGGGGTGATGCTGAACGAAGGTGAACCTCTTTTGCACCCGCATCACGCACCATTTGCACGATTTTTTTGGATGTTGTGCCGCGAACCACACTGTCATCAATCAAAACAACGCGTTTGCCTTCAATAACCGCACGGTTTGCCGAATGTTTACGGCGTACACCAAATGAACGGATTTGTTGTGTTGGCTCAATAAAGGTACGGCCAACATAATGGTTGCGGATAATGCCCATTTCATACTGCACACCAGAGCTTTCAGCATAGCCCAAAGCCGCAGGAACACCTGAATCCGGAACTGGAATAACAACGTCGGCATCGACACCGGTTTCTTGGGCAAGGCGGATACCCATACGTTTACGAACGCTGTAAACAGATTTGCCCGCCATTATGGAATCCGGACGGGCAAAATAAACATATTCAAAGGCACATGGGCGGGCTTTGCGTTTGCCAAACGGATAATGGCTTTCAACCTTACCATCTGTACAAACCACAATCTCACCCGCCTCAATTTCGCGAACAAATTCTGCACCAATCATATCAAGGGCGCAGGTTTCAGAACATAAAACTGGTGAGCCGTCCAAATTACCCAAAACCAGTGGGCGAATACCCATTGGGTCACGCGCACCAATCAATTTGTTTTTGGTAAGGCAGACAAGGGCATATGCACCCTCAATCTGTTGCAAGGCATCCACAAGGCGACCAACAATTTTCGGCGCACGAGAACGGGCAATTAATTGTAAAATAACCTCGGAATCCGAGGTTGATTGGAAGATAGCGCCATTTTGTGTAAGATAGTCGCGCATAATGCGGGCATTGGTCAAATTACCATTATGGGCAATCGCAAAGCCACCTGATGATAAATCGGCAAAAAGTGGCTGCACATTGCGTAACAAAGTCCCCCCAGCAGTTGAATAACGAACGTGACCAATGGCATTGGTACCAGGAAGGCTTGCTAGGGTTGAGGTTTTTGTGAAATGGTCACCAACAAGTCCAAGGCGGCGATCGGTATGGAAATGCGCACCGTCATAAGAAGCAATGCCGCAACCTTCTTGCCCACGGTGTTGCAAAGAGTGAAGGCCAAGTGCGGTAATAACAGCCGCTTCTTTGTTTCCGGAAATTCCAAAAACGCCACATTCTTCATGAAGTTTGTCTGCGTCTAAATCGAAAACATCATCTTCCAATGTATTTTCATAAATGGCAGAATTGGTATCAGACATTGTCATTTTGGAACTACTTTCAATTTGGTGGACTCATCGCTCTTACTTGATTCAGAGCCTTTGCTTTTTTCAGAAGCTTTTTTATCTTCTTTAAATTCAGAAAAATCAGGGATATTGCTATCCTTTTTCTTTATCGCTTTGTCTATTCCATCTGTAATAGCATTTTTCATGCCATTTTCGACATTTTTCTTTGCTGTCTCTTCGCCCTTGTGCGACGCAGTTACCGCCGTGTCAATTGCGGCTTTGGTCGCCTCTGGTGCAAGGCTTTTAAGTGCATCACCAGTCAGTACAAGAAAAGGAAAGAATTTTGCGTCTTTTAAAATTTTGGGCCATTTATCTTCTTTAGCAACCGAAATAAAAGTTATTACTGCGATTGAAATTATCACAAAACCACGTGCAACGCCAAATAAAATACCCGCCGTACGATCAATAACGCCCAATGGCTCTGAATCATGAACCCATTCGTGAATGCGACCTGTTAAAACCCGTATAGCGACATAAACCAACAGGAAAATTGTGATTACTGTGATGGTGTTGGCAATCCAACTTTCGGTATTAAGTGCATCTTTTACAGGGTCGCGAAAAACCGGCAGACCCCATAAAACCGCAAGAACCGCAAGCGCCAATGCCGTCATCGACAAGAATTCACGAACAAAACCGCGCGCAAACGCCAATAGTGCGGAAACGCCGACAATAATCAAAACCAGGACGTCAAAGCCATTCATTCAATTTCAACTTCCGCGCATATGTATAAAACCAAAGATTAATCTTGGTTGCCCGTAATTAATTCCGCCAGTTCTAAAAGTTTGCCGATATGGGTCGCATTTAGCCTTAAATTGTCTTTCTTGCTAGTCTTTGTTTGCCTAAAATGTGGAATAATAGCATTTTTAAAGCCAAGTTTTTCAGCTTCTTTAAGACGTGCTTCGGTTCGTGGCACACTTCT